>ULRF01034948.1_pt1 | contig 62365 bp, 51 predicted proteins | sample 1955131 | NCBI WGS metagenome assembly ULRF01 (sample SAMEA4835673, study PRJEB28245) | human gut metagenome | biome: gut microbiome; material: fecal sample | place: Denmark | collected 2008
CTCTACAGGTGTCACCACGGCTTGCAGGTTTTGTAATACGTCTGCTTCTGGTGCTACTTGTTGCTGTCCCTTATAGTAAAAGCCATAGCCTCCAGAGGTTAGCTCTCCTGGTTTCAGTCTTCTGTCAGGTCTTTCCGCTACCATCGGTGCTCCTGCATAGAACATCTGTCCACCGACTCTGCGTAGATGATAGCCGTCCTGCATTCTCGGTGTCCAACCTAAAAACTCTGGACTCCATCCCAACCGTCCGTACTCTCCAGCACCAATCCTATATCCATGCAGCCCCATAGCCACTCTTCCGTTAGCGTTCCTTGCATGGACAAGGTTTCTCGGCATATAGAAGTCTTTGCTTATGATGCTGGTAAAGGTGTTATATGCCTTCTTGTTGGCAGAGTTGGTTCCCCAATCGGTCAATGCCAGCATCTGTTTCTCGGTGAGGTTATAGGTCAGCAGTGGAGAGTCGTGTCCCTGCACCGCTAACTGATAACCATCGCCATTGGTTATGATATGGGCTTGCATACCATTGCGCATCAGGATGTCACGCATCTCTGGCTGCAAGTCCATCTGTCTTGGCTTCAAGTTCTTTCTTATCGCCATAGCATGATTTTATTAAGCGTTCTCTGTTTCCATTCCTTGCTCCAACAGCTCGTCCTTGTACTTCACAAACTGTTCCGCACTCTCGTTGCCGATACACAGGGCGTGTTCCTTGCAGTATTCCTCATACTCGTTCTGCCATTCCTCGCTGAAATGATTCACATAGTCGAGCCAACCGTATTCACCGCTCTGCATCTTATCCACAAGGATGTCTTCTGTATAATATGGTCCTTTTCTCATTTCTTCCCTAAGTTTGATGTTTCACGTTACTTCCTTGCGACAGCCGATGCATGTCTTCCGGCAGCTTTCTTTTGCTCATTCCACAGTTCTTCGGTATATTCCTCCTCTGGAACATAGTCGAGGTTGCCGTCATCGTCCATCACCCAACAGCCATAGATGCCGAAAGTGTATTTGTCCCACTCTCGCTTGCCTTCCTTGCGCCACTGCTCACCATCGCCGTTGGCGAAGCGGATGCCTGTGTCGCTCTTCAGGTCGATGCCTACGGTCACAGGTTCGTCTTCTACGGCAAATGTCAGTGCTTCGCCATTTTGGATGCTCTTTAGCTCCGTTCCTCCAAGACTGAGTTCGTCAGATAGCACCTGCAAGTTTCTACCAATCACAGGTGTCGGCACAGCCATCACTTGGTTGGTCTCTCCGTCAATCTGCACGAATGCCTTGATAGGATTGCCATCGGGAATATTCACATTTGCCACAACTGCCTTGCCCTGCTTCAACAGTTCCTGCTGCTCCTTGGTGAATTTGTCCAATGGGGCGTACTTCAAAACTGGATAGAACATCACATCAACGTTTCCATCTGCCATTCTTACCAAGGCGAATCGGGTTCTACTCTTGATTCTGTAACCCTCGTTTGCCTCCATGCTCACAGGCAGCACTGGCGATGGACGCCCATTGCTGATGTCATCCAAAGCATGCATCGGCAGGTCTTCTATCATCTCATGGGTAAGACCGAACTTAGCGAGTGTCTGATATGGCACTTCACTTTCTTCAAATGAGTTTCTTTTCATATTCTGATTATATTTTGAATGATACTTTGCATATAGCCATGCAAAGATAGCCCAAGAGTAATGAATACAAGAAAGCCTACGCTCCTCTGCCCAATCTTTTCCGTTTTATTATGATTATATCATCACTTCATACTCTCAATCATACTTTAATCTTATTTTATGTTATACTTTTACAGCATCGTGTATTACTCTTGATTTCTTTCCTTAACTTTGCACTATGAATATGAAAATAATGGCATTATGGGCAATAAGTTGTCTGGCGGTATCGAGTGCAAAAGCGCAGTTCAATACCGTCAGCGACAACGTGTGCCGTTACAAAGTCAAGATAGTTGAGCTGCCTCCTGCAAATAATCAGGTAGATTCCGTCACTGCAAATCTACCACAACAAGAAACAGACTCGGTGGATAACAAACAAAAACAGTGGACAAGCAGCTATCCAAGCATCACTTATCCACTGAAATCAATCAAGGTCACCAGTCCTTACGGCTATCGTCGTGACCCTTTTACAGGTAAACTATCATGGCACAACGGTTTGGATCTTCGTGCGAAGAACGAACCTGCCTATGCCATGATGGATGGTATTGTCGAAAAGGTAGGGTATGACAATCGTTCTGGCAACTATGTTACATTGAGGCATGGCAAGTTTTATATCAGCTATTGTCATTTGTCTTCAATCATAGTCCGTAAAGGTGAAAGTGTATTTCCCGGTATCATTGTTGGTGTTACTGGCAATACTGGTCGCAGCACTGGCAGCCATCTCCATCTTACATGCAAAAAGGATGGCAAGAGTATCAATCCCGCCATCCTTTTCACAGCTAACAGTTCTCCGTTATAACGAAAACAGACCGACATGAACTCTTATTCACATCGGTCTGTTTTCGTCACTGCCATCTACTTCTTTTACGTGTTTTTATCACAATTGGTGTATAAGGCATTCCTTCTTGGGTCATTTTCAAGCCCTCACCATCAAATTGAGTAATTTGGATCTCTGTATCATCCATGATGATTTCACTTTCATAATAGCATGCCAAAACAGAAAAGTAAGTGAAGTCATCTGTTCTCCTGCATATCTTATACCATTGATCTGTCTCACTTTTCTCTATCAGATACGTATTATTGATGACACAGATATTGTCATCTGCCACAATTTCCCATTGCCTTAATGGCCTGTTCATGAGTCCAGGGATATTTCTCACATAACACCAGTCGCCTTCCCTTATGATGTTCAGATAACCACGCCTAAACAGGACAGGCCTTGTATAATGTTTCCTATGTGTGACAGGGTCAACCCAAAAGCTTTCATTAACCTGTGCATCCTCCACATACCAAATGCCGTCTTTCTCGATTCTTATCTTATCTTTCGCTGTTCCAAGATATTTCTTGACAGAATAGAAGTTATCGACAGGATAATATTCATAAAGTTTATATGAATTCTTAAGCTTTTCTAAGCTTTCCTTCCTTTCTTCTTTGTCTTTTTGAGCAAACACAGCCAATTCCTCACGAGAATCCACTTTCTCCAGTTTTCTGTCGATGTTCTTCTGTACAAAATACTGCTCATTCTCATCTATATACAGTCGTGAGTTGCCTTCTCCTTCTTTATACATATACACCTTATTCGGCTCGTCCCAAGGAATAAATCTATGCTTCCAGCTCAGTCCTGTTCCTACTTGCAGTTCCAAGGTCTTCACAGTCAGATAGGTCTTTTCATCAATATACTTCGATAGGATGCGAGGGTACAGCTTTTTGCCATCCTCTGTACAGAAGTCGATGCCCATCAGCTTCACACTTTGGGGCTTATTGGCAAACCACAACCTGTTCCGCAAGTCAATCCATTCCTTCCTACCTACTTTCTTTCTTATGTAGCAATAGGCAAAGCCATCGTTGGTCACTTCTATCTTCTTGTATTGGCATTCCAATATCATCTTGCCATCCTTATCCTTGATGCCTTTCAGTCCTTTTTCGTCTTCTACAATCTGATAGCCATAGGTGTCTATAATCATCTGCTGTTGGCGCTCATGGTTGATGATTTTCATCATATCCTCATCACCGTCCATCAGTACATCCATCCTACAGTTGTGACTATTGACTTGCATGCATGCCTCTTGCAGAATGTCTTCCAGAGAAGTACGTCCTTCAAACATACTCTGCCAATCTCTATCCACAGATGGCAATCCAAATCGCTTATACAGTCCCACATTGTCCAGTATCACGCAGTATTCTTTACCTTCTGCTACTCGCAGTCCGCGTCCTACCATTTGCATATACTTAGCCAATGACAGCGTAGGTCTTGCCAATTGGATGAACTCCACATCAGGACAATCGAAGCCCTCCGAGAACAAATCCACACTTACCAACACTTCTATATCATCAGAAGTGGAATTTAGGGAAGAGGAGAGCGAGGACGATTTGAATCTTTCAATAAGCTCTTGTCGCTCAGCAAGCGGTGTCTTGCTCGAAATCGCCACTGCCTTGATGGCATTCTCTCGATAGAACTCTGCTATATGCTCTGCATGCTGAATACTGATAGCATATACGATACCTTTCTTTCCTGGCACATACTCTTTGATGGTAAGGCATAGTCTTTCGAGTGACGGCTTCACATCCATCACCTCGTTCAACTCCTTTTGCTGATAGTCACCATCAGCTCCTCGCTTCTGCAATGAGTCTATCAGCAGCTGGGCAGCACTATCAGGCTTGATGGAGTAGTAGTCATAAAGACCCAACCGTCCCTCGGCAATAAACCTCTCCATGCTCCATGAGCACAGTAAGATGTCAAACAAATCCGTGAATCCTTTGCCGTTCATTCTATATGGTGTAGCCGTCAGTCCCAACTTCTTCGCTTTCGGATAGGCATTCATTACCTCAGCGTATGTCTCAGCCAACGCATGGTGTGACTCGTCAATCACAATCAGACTCGGCTTTTCCTTTATCTCTCGATAGTGTCTCGACAGCCATTGTATAGATGACACTTGGATTTTCTCTGAATCCAAGGTTGGAAAGAATCTTGCAAGCGTATCCTTGATTTGTGATACAAGTTCTCTGCGATGGGCAACCACCCATACGTTCTTCTTCAGGAACAACCCCACAATGGCTGCAAGCACATGAGTCTTTCCCGTTCCCGTCGGCATTTGTACCATCACAGAGTCATGGTGTCTAAATGCTTCTTGCACTCTATTCACCATGTCCTCCTGATAATCAAAAAGCTGAATATCCTTCGTCATTTCAGATTGATTGTCTGTGTTTTTCCCGTGATGCCTGTTACCACAGCGATTCCATTGTCACGAATCTCCACCTTCTCATATTTTGCATCAACAATCACTTTTCCTTTTAATGTCATAACACCCCAATGTCTGGGAACCTGTTCAAAGGCGCAATAGGCACCGACAGGTTGCGCTATGCTGTGGTAGAGGGGTGGCACGATAACTTTACCATCTACCTTCACGCCCCATTTCTTTCCTGCCTGATACAATTCCACATGTCCTGTCTCTGACTTCTCACGCAAAAGAAGCATCTCGCTTGCTTCCATTTCCTTCTTTTGCAACATCATCTCATGATAGTATTTCTTACCAAGGCGAGGCATCACAACTTTCAAATTTTCATTCTCATTCTTGGGGTTATTGCGCCCTATATAGGTCTTCTTCATATTTGAATCCACCAAGTAGTAGTCCTGCTTGCTGTCCATGATAACAATATTTCGCCCATACAGGTTAGCACATAGCCAATATACATGCTCATAATCATTACGCAAAAAGCACAAATCCTTACTCTCCGTATAATCCTTACGCATCAAACCGTCACCGCCTTCATAATAGTACCATACCTGGCAACCACTTCCTACGGAATAATTATTGTGATATATCAAGTAATGCCCACGGTTCAATAGGTCATATTGTGAAGGGCGATAAGGTAAAGCAAAGTTCTCGTAGGTACGAGACCTAAAAAGTCCATTATATTCAACGAGCTCCCATCCATTAATGGTGATTACCTTGGGAGCATCCTTCGCATGAATGTCCTCGTCGATGACAACTCTCGCCAAGAGATCGTAGTAACACACAGTTTTTCTGCGAGGTCGATAGGATAAGATATTACCTCGCAAGAACTTCATTTCATAATAGTTGCCTGGTTCTATCACCTGTTCACCTTGCCGGTTTACCACCGTCATCTTTCCGTCTGGTAACTTGACGATGGCAAAATCATCATTGCAATCCGCAAACTCCCGATACACCAACGACTGCATCAGTTCCTCATGGCTCATCACCATCATCATTTCCGAGTCTGGATGAATCTGAATACAGTCTTGCATCTTGCTCATTAGGAAAAACTCTCTTTCCTTGGCTGTCTCATTTTTCTTGCCAACTTTCAGCTTTCCTTCAAACATAGCATTCCAGTTCCATACTTGCGATGGCAACCCGAACACCCGATAGAGTCCCACATTATCTATAATCACGCAGTTCTTCTTTCCCTTGGCTACTCGCAATCCTCGTCCCACCATCTGCAAGTACTTGGCAAGCGATAGCGTTGGTCGTGCCAACTGTACAAACTCCACATCCGGACAGTCAAATCCTTCCGAGAAAATATCTACATTCACCAGTACTTGGATGTCGCCTTTCTTGAAGGCTTCAATATCTTGTTGTCTTTCCGTGGCAGGTGTCTTCGAGTCTATGGCTATGGCTCTTACGCCATTTTCCTGATACAGTTTTGTGATTTTCTGAGCATGAGAAATATTGATAGCATACACGATGCCCTTCCTGTCTTTACCAAATTCTTCCAAGCTCCGATAGAGCCTTTCGATGCTCGGCTTCTTATTCAGCAACATATCCATTTCCTTGTTCTGGTAGTCACCGTCTGCCCCTCGCTTCTGCAAGGAGTCGATGAGCCGTTGCGTCACACCATCCGATTTAATGCTCACGAAATCGTATGTCGCCAATCTTCCCTTAGAGATAAACTCAGGAATACCCCACGACTGCACCAAGACATCAAACAGATCAGTAAAACCCTTACCATTCAACCGACAAGGCGTAGCTGTCAGTCCTAAGAACTTAGCATTCGGGAATCTCTCCCACATCTCTTTATAGGTCTTGGCAAGGGCATGGTGCGCCTCGTCAATCACTATCATTCCCGGTTCTTCCTCTATCTCGTCATAGTGTCTCATCAGCCACTGAATTGATATCGCTTTGACGGATGACAATAGGGAAGGGGTATTTGATGCGGAATAGGAGTGGAACTTTCTTACGGTTTCGTCTATCTGCGAAACAAGTTCTCTTCTATGGGCAACAATCCATACTTTCTCTTTTGGATTATTGCTCACGAAAGAGTCTATAACTGCTGTTAACAGGTACGTCTTACCTGTTCCCGTTGGCATTTGTGCCATCACGGACCTATGAAGGCGCAACGCCTTCTCAATCCGTTCCTTCATATCCTCTTGGTAATCAAATAGCTTGATTTCCTTCATTATTTCAGAGTCTCGTTGACTTTACTCCAGTCTTTATTCATCAATTCCTCGATGATGCTATGAATCTTCAAGGCATATTTCGTTCTAGGATGATTGCCATACTGTGTTCCTCTCAGAATACCTTCATAGAAGATGGTTACGATGATTTCAGTCTGTTTTCTGTACCTTATATATTCCTGTTCATCATATTTCTTGTTGTGCCAATAGTAGGAACTTGCCCAATAGCGCTTATGGTTATCCAGCATCTCCGATGCCAGGAAACCATATTTGATGAGTGTTGCCTTCTTGGTCTTCATCAGTTCATTCATCTTGCTGTGGAACAACAGAAAGGCATTGAACGACATTCCTTCCATGATGGCTTTCCATTCAGCACTCTTCTTCTTGACAAGAGCTTGGTCTGCCTCCACCTTTGCCGTAACCTCATCCTCTTGCTTCATCCGCTCTTCCAGATAGGTGGTGTCCCATTTCCTCCATATCAGTTTCTTGATATACCCATCCAGTTCCAAGGCAAACTTACCTTCTTCAGTTTCCTTGACATGGTATTTCTCTTCCAACAATGGTGTACGCATCTTCTTCGTTATCAGATATACAGTTGATGTAATCTGCAGTCGTTCTGTACCGGCATCTTCTCCAGCTATCACCTTATCACCCAAGATAGAAACGGTTTTCTCCAGTTCTTCCAACTTTTCGTCAGTAAAGAAACCATATTCCTTCAACTTCCTCATCATGCCATGGATTTCAAAATACAAGGCATTACTGAATATGACAAAGTCCATGTCATTCAGCGTTTCCGTGAAGAAAAAGAAATAGGTACTGACAGGGTACATCTCCATATTCTGTGGCATTTCTATTTCTTCAGGCAACTCCACTCCCGAAGTCTTACCGTCTTCTCTTGCTGTCGATATAATCTCGCCTGTCTCTGGATTCCTGGCATCCAGATAATTGCCGAAGTCAAAGTCCTTGTCTATCTCGTCGATACCAGTCAACTCCTTCAGCAATATTTTCGGCTGCTTGGCATCACTCTTCATGATTTCCTTGAACACGTCCACGCTTGCCATGCACAGATTACCCACGGCAGAGGCAAACGCCACGTTCATCAGCAGATTGCCGTGCAGCAGGTCATCGAACTTTTCTCCATAGATGCGCATGGAGATATACCATTCCTTGGGATTGCCCTCAAAGCCGATGGGGGAGATATGGATGTCCTCAGCCGTATCGGTATGTTGACCATACAGACTGCTGATAACAGGATATTTCTTCCGGAAATGTTTTTTGATGATCTGTTCGTAACGGTCATAACCATTTTCTGCAAAGTCCAATACATGCGCCCATCTGCAGCATGCCATGATATATCCGTCATGGTTCAGGAAGTTCATGTTGAAGTACTGGTGCTCGTTGATTCTCACCGTCACTTCCAACTGCTTATGGGTTTTCTTATTGAACGCAAACGTGCCTTCAGACGGAAAATCCAAAGGCACACTGGTTGTGAACACTGGTAAAATTATTGGTGCTTCTCTCATTGTTTCTGTTTCATTATTGTTGTAGTTGATAATTTACAGGAGTGATTTCTCTATGTCGTTTGGCTCACGAGTCACAGCCATCGGCTCACCCTCAAATGGTGTCTCTGGCATCAAGTCCATCAACTTCTTCTTCATGCCCCGATGATTGGGGTATTGTCCTGCCGTCTCTTTGATATAGCGGCATACCTCCTGGCGTTTCTCCTCGTTGTTCCACGCTTTGACTGTTTCCACCAGAGCTTGATAGCTGTCGAATATCAGTTTTCCGATACGTCTTTTGTATTCGCCTACAAGTTCTTGTATGTCATCTCGGTTGATGAGCAGAGGTATATGCTTGCACAGAGCTATGGCGATGGCATACGCTGCATCGGGTCTGTTCTTCTCTAATATCTGTGGAATTGATTTCTTATGCCATCGTTCCAGCAGACGCAGCTGTGCCATAAAGTCATCATTGTCTCTTGGCTCAAAGCTTACTTCCTGCATCAGATATTTGGAGTATTCCTCTTCATAGTCCACGCTCAGCCCTTTGGGAACATAGTTGATTCTCGGTCGCTCCATCTTGGCGCGATACCGCTGCTTCTCCATGGACCGTTTTCTCTTCTCGTCCCATTTGATGCGCAACAGCTTTTCTTCCCTTATCTGGAGTTCTATCTCCCTGAACTCAGGTGTATTCATCACTTCTTTCTTCAGATGCTTCTTTATGACTTTTGTCAGATAGCGTCGCCATGCCTCCTTGTTCTCTTCGGTAACGAATGGCGGACATTGCTCTCCGTAGAAGGTGTGCCAGGTGAATGGCTCGAAGTCGAGGTGCCAGAGGAATGATTTGTGTTGGGTGTTGTTCGTCTCCATTAGAGTCACTTTCTCTTAACATTTCATATGATTGGAATATATTTCTACAAGTCATCCTCTCCTTTCTCTCTATTGGGTAAAACTTGCTTGTTAATATGCCTCATGTTTCCAGGATGCATTCTGTTGTCATTAGAGGCCAATTTGGTATATCCCAAAAGTATCATGTCTTTTGTTCTAGCTATATTCGCCTCTGACATAATACCATTTGCATACATCGTTTTCAAAGTGTCAAGAGTATTTCCATAAAAGAAAGAATACTTATCCAATTCGGACATGTACTTTCTAACAATATCATTCCAACCGTCTGGTTGTTCATGTATAATAATACAGATAAGGAGATGCTTAATGACAGAATTTTTCTCAGAAGCTATCTGGTCAAATATCAGCTGTGCAAGTTTTGACGAGTAGATATTGTCCTTATACCATATGACTAAGTTATATGGTATTGTTGCAATGACTGCAATTAACAATCTTTTGGGATCGTCTCTCAACTCATCAAATCCTTCTGTCAATTTTAATCCAAATCCATCATATCGTGCCACGCCATCCTTAGCCAATGCTGGTGCCATTAAGTATATGACTCGTATTGTATCATACCAAGCATTTGTGATAGCAGTCAACAATTCTACTTTCTTTTCTGGTTCTATATAGTCACTATTTCTCAAAGTTTTGGAGGCTATGCCTATTATTTCTTGCAAATAGTTTACAGAATAGTTCTCAAAGACTTTATATACAGCTTGGTGAAACGGCGTTGAAGGATTGTAGCAGTCATCAGCAACAGCATCTTTAATCTCATTTGGCAACTTTGATTTTTGAAGGTTTGCCTCTAACTGTTTTATTGCCTTTTTTACTTGCTCATCAGATGTTTCAAGGCGTAGTATAGAAAAAGGATTGATACCTTCTGGCAGACCGATTTTTTCATGAACCGTCTTTGAAATACGATCAATGTCTCTCTTCACTATGTCTGCTGCATCGTTTCTTGTTCTATCGCTGCCTGTATAAAACTCGATAACTTCAGGATAATGGGCATAATTTTCCTTGTCCAATATAAATTGGGCAAACTCTTTACTCTTTGACATTCGCATTGCTGCAAAATAATATACCCAGTAAGCAAACCGAAATCCATACAAATTGGTTTCATACTGACAAATTATATGATTTTTTAGCAATAAATCAAAAAGATAGTTGACGTCTATTGTTATTTTTTGAGTACGGCAAAAATCGTATAGCTCATCACTGAATTGTTGGGCATTGAAATAAAACTCTTCTTTTCTTATCATCTGTTCACAATAATACCCAAGGGCAAACTCGCAGTCTTTTACATCTGGTAAAGATTTATAGCTTGGAACTTCCTCGTTATCAAAGATGATTCTCAATACTTTTTCTATTACAGCTGTTCTATTTACAGGATTCTCATCAAAAGAGTTGCTGAATACCTCCAACAAGGTGATGCAATTCAATGGCGTGCGGTGCATGTTAAAGTTTTGGATATCGTCATCCAATCTTTTCAACACAATGTCATTCTGACCTATATGCTTGTGCCTATTGTATATCTCAACCATGGAGCGAATTTGGCTTGTTTGCAATGGAGCCATATACAATATAGCAAAATCAAATTCAGAAGTTGCTACATTTTCAGTCTCAACCAATGTCTTTTCCAACATAGGACATAATATGAGAATCGGTATTTGAGGATAATCTTGCGTTATATTTGTCAATATTGTTTTGGCATCCTTGTTGGAAATCACCCAATTATCTATAATGATGCGCTTTACATCCTCTCTTTTTACATCAAAAGCCTTTAATTGAGCGTCAATAACCTTGCTCACGGCACCTTTTCTTATTAATCCACCATCTATATAAAGGCAAAATTCCTTGCGCTCTTTCCATTGTTTAAGAATAAAGTGCCAAGCAAACGAACTTAATCCGTATTGTGCAGGTGTGATAATCTTGAGATTATTAGGTGTGTCCATAATGTCTGTTTCATCATACAGATTATCTCTTTTGAACCTGTAAGAGCGGTCGAATCTTTCCAAACTGAAGAAACGGTCTATCCAGATAAGCGGTTGGTCTCCATATACGTTCATTGTGTCCCGAAAACGCTCTTCAATCTTAACCGTAATTGGATCTGTAACAAAAGCCTTAGGACTGTCAAACTTGATAACTCCGTCTTCATCTTCTGTGAAATCAATACCCTTGCGGAAAGAGTTGCGACTGGAGAACCATTCCCTATATGTTATCTTATCAACTGCATTATCTTTCAATTCTATAATGCAATATCCCAACTTGTCGGTCTTGTCAGTATAAAGCTGAGGAGCCATACACCAGATGAAACTGTCAGAGTTATTATTGTTGCATAGGATATTTTGCTCATGTGTATGCCCTGTCAGAACTAAGTCAAAATGTAATTTCACAATCTTTCTCAATTCAGAAGCAGCCCATTCTGTTAGGAATTCGAATGGATGATGTAGAACCAAAATTTTCTTCTTGGAATTGACATTAACCCATTGGTATAATGCTCGTGTTGCGATGTTTAGTTTTCCCTTGTCATCCTTTAGTAAGGGATAGTCTGAATCTTCAATTCCTGCAAATGAAGTTAGCGAAGAATTCAGACAATAAACACTCCACTCATCGTTTAATTCTATCTGATAACCAATGGAATTGTAATGAGAATATTCTAACTTTTCTTTCAGAAAGTTCTCGTAATTCTCAAATTTCTTTGTTAACAAATTGGCCTGTGTCTCGCTTTCCAACAAGTCATTAAATTTACATTCGGTAAAGTCTTGACTGACAATAGAAGAGTAAACGATTTTGTTTTCCTCTATGCTTGTTCTTTGGATGTCATGATTTCCTGGAACGCAAATGATGTGTTCTTTCTTGATACCTAATGCCATCAGTGGAACTATCACATCATTCCAGAAATTGTCATATGATTCTTTATCATCAGCCTTCTCCACCAAGTCTCCACCAACAAAGACAAATACGTCTTTGTGCGGAATCTCTTCTAGTTGCTTTTTTGCATCACGAATGAAGGCATTTATGACAACACCTTCATTTTCTGCTCTTTTACCAGTAAAATGGATGTCCGATATGTATAGGATTATAGTATTCATAATTATATTCTTTTAAACCAATTTATAATTTTCTGCAAAGGATTATTGTTATGCAAGTGGCGTTCTTCTGTCACGTGTGCGTTTTGCAGAACATCGTTTTCAGCCTCTAACATGCTTTCTTGTTCTCTCTCCTCTATAAAATAATAATACGCTACTATCACTTCCCTTATTTGAGTATTAGCACATCTTCTGGCTTCTCTTGCTAAGAGTTTTACGACAATATACGAAGCAAATGTCATTACGATAGCTCCAAAAATACCAACTATGATGTTCTCTCCCCAAGGAAGAATTATTTTGCCAGTCAAATCACTTTGCCATTGACTGAATGTTTCACACCAACCTTTCCATACTGAGAAATATTTGACTAATATTGTAGCTGCAAGAATGAAAACTGGTGGAATCAATCCTTCGTATATGGCTCTCAGCACCCAAGAACGAGAAGCAAATACAAATCTGCTTCGGCAGTCTTCATCTTGTGATTTGTCTAGTCTCATCCACATATAGGCATACGCAACAGCTTTGTCCTTTTTTATTAGTCTTTTGATGGTCTCATCCTTAAAACAAAAACGGTTGATTGTTTTGTCAAATTTTGAGGTAAAATCTGCATCATTCGTTTTCTTTTTACCTGTGTGGCTCATCAACCAATATCTAAACTGTTTTCCTGCTATCCAGCTTATCATGCCCAGTACATATGTAAAAAACACACATATCAATATAGATAATGTAACTTGGTCTTTGTGAAACACGAAACCTTTCATGTTAGGAAACGCATATACCAACACTCCCAACATGGTCGCACCTGACACCAAATACGACATGTCGAAAATGTTCAACGCCCCTGTAACCGTATCAAATTGTTTTTGAAAATCCATTGCCTTAGTTCTCCATTTTGATTAGTTCGAAATCGAAAGTCTTGCCTTGTTTATAGTCTATCACCTTGTAAAGGTTCTCTTCTTTTCTTACATTGGCATATTCTTTTTCGTTCACGTCCAATATGTCAAAAGTACCATTGTTGGCATTCACTACTTGATATTGTTTCTGTTCACCCAAGTCAATGAACGAGGTGTAGTTTCGGATAACATAACTTTTCGTTTCATAGCAGAACATTCTCATTCGTATGGTAGATTCCGAATCTGTCATAAATTGGAAATATTCTTTTGTTTGCTGGCAATACAATCCGAATACACCTTGCATTTCTTGTATATTACTATATATTACATATCCTGCTGCTATAATACTCATCGTCGATGTTGTCATTGCTCTTAATCTCCAAATTTGTAATACTCGCCATTGGCTATCAGATCTCTCAAAATGTGCATACGCTCTGTATAGCTATAGCTTTTGTTTTCAAGGTAGGTGGCGATTCTTGCATACTCTATGTATATGTTGGTCATGAATATGCCAGGATCATCACTGCCAATGACTACAGGTGGCAACATACAACCATCATCATCAGTCTCATTATTCACAATCCATCTTTCCAGATGATGTTCGCCACTTTCACGATAGAAGCTGATGGCTTTGTTGCTTGTCAACAGCACCTCAAGTGCAATGCCTCTGTGAGCAATTTTATCTAATATCAAGCTTTGAATATGGTGCAGATTTTCCGCCGTGAATATACCTTCCTTAATCAGCACGTCATAGTAGCTTTCATATTGTTTTTTAGATTCCGTATCATAGTGATACTTATGCCACAGTTCTTTCGAAGCTCCATTCTCTGCAAGAATATTCTTTATCATTTCTTTCTCTTCAAACTTCGGCTCGTCACTTCTGACTTTTTCTTTCAGAAACACATCTGCATCATATTTTCTCAATCTCCACGCCACTGTCATTTCTTTGATGCTGTTGTATGTTCCATAAACCTCTTTGTGCAAGTCCTCTATTTCGTGGTGCAATTTTGGTAGCAACAACATCAAGTCATCAAACCGTTTGGCAGAATGTGAAATCAGGTCATACACCATCAGTAGGTCATCCAACCATTCACCTTTTCTCATTTTGATTTGTACATCAATACGGTTCATCCATAATGCAGGGTCTATTCCTGCTGCGGTGCCATGCCCGATACGGTCTCCTTGTCCCAAGTCCAGAAAGTCAACAGCTTCTACCATCATACGTAATCCGCTCAACAGATGCAGGAAATCCTCGCCAGCATGGTATGTAAGTTGCAAGTCATAACCTTCATCCCTCCATTTCTTTCTGAGCCATTTAAAAGTGGGAGCAAACACTTCTGGACTTGCATCCATCTCACTTGCTGCTGCATCTATGCCCACCACATACGGTTTCTTTCCTTTGATGCTTGTATATTTCAGCCAGTCATACAGTGCATATCCTTTTCTTCTTACATCCTCACGCAATGCCCGATGGCGAATACAATGATCTGTAGGTATTTTATCTTTCAGTTTGATGAAATGGGCAACAAGTTTGAGCCTTACCTCTTCTTCTGTCTTGTTGTTGTCCTTTAGATATTCACGATACCCTTTCATCAGACTGTTGATAAATATTTTATTTTTTACAAGAGAATCCTTGGGCGAGAAACGTCCTTCGATATGTTGTACGATATTGAAGTCCTTGTTGCAGTTTAATTGTGCGATACGTGTATCAATGTGACTCGCCTCAAATAACCACCTAAAGCCATTGTTAGTAATCATTTGAAATTGACTGAAGCCTTTTTGCCATTCCTGTTGAACCAACATTTTATGAACCATGCCAAGTGTCAACATCAATTGATGGAATTGTTTTGTCATCTCATTGGTGAGTCGTTGTTCCTCCATTAGTTTCAATATCTTCAAATAGAAGTAGGCTCCCATTGCCAATCGAGGTCTATCCTTTGTCGGAACCCAAAAGTCGTGAGAATGTGCAAACAGTCCGCCACAATTCATGTCATTCCACAAGTTGTCAAGCAATCCTTTCAATATTCTTTTGCTCCTGACAATCCTGTCCTTATATTCTTTCAGCGGCATAGTAACCAACTGCTCACGTTCCATTTGTACATCATAATAATAGAGTGCTTCTTCGAAGCGGCCAACCCAAATATCTATACACCCAATTTGCGACCACCACAACATATCCGTTTCAGCAGTGCCATTGATATGCACATGCAGGTCAGTCAGTCCGTTGGCATCTCTCACCATTTTCTCCAAATTCTTGAAATAGGGTAGCTTGATAGCTGTTGCAGCGAAATTCGGAACGAGAACACGATGAAAGAACGTCGATTCTTCTCGCTCAAAGTCAGGATTGTCCAAGAAAAAGGCAGCCTCTATCAACAATGGCGGAAACACTCTTACCACCTCCATCCATTCCTCAAGCATTTCTCGCTTTACATACAGACACTTCTCTCTAAACATAAAATATCGCTTGGCAAGATATTTCAGCACTCCTACGATAATTTCCGATTTCGTACTGTTCTTGCCGCACCCTATCTCTGTCATCTCTGTTTTGAATTTATTCTCAAAACAATAGTCGGGCTTGTGCATATCTTGCATCTTGCCTAACATATACAAATGGCGTAACATATCGGCAGAACCGACATGCTCATGGTGTTCGTATGAGGTCAGCGACCATTCGTCGCTCAATAAAAATGCGGAAAATGGGATGCGCATATTATCTTTGCTCTATGGCTAATTCTTTATAAACAGAAAAATCACTAAACTTTGCTGAAATCTGCCTTATCACAGCATCGTTCATTGACAGATTACCTATTTTTGATAAGTTTATCTCTGTTTCAGATATTCTCCGTTTTAAGTTTCTCCGTTCTGCAAGTTTATTTTGACGTTGATTATAGAGGAAGGATGCACTTTCCACGACATCTCTTGATGCACTCAATCTTTCATTACTCAATTCTGAACGATGTGCCAATAGTTCCTTGTTCTTCGTGTACGAGTTAGATTTCTTCTCCAACTCCATGTTTATAACTTCTATTTCCTTATCAATATTCTCCAATTTATCTGCAAATGAGATGTTTTGTTCTAAAACTCTCAAACTATTTTCAACGTCATTCAATTCTTTTAGCAAGGACTCTTTCTGAGCTATTAAGATTTTCTTTGTCGAATTAGCTTTAATCAACTTGTAGAGGTTGATGTCCAAAGCTCTATATTCTCTTAAAGCCAATATGTCAGTATCTACATAACATTCTAAAAGTGGACACTCTAACAACCAAGCTGAGAAGGAAGTGACTCCATCTATTTCTTTATCCTCTATCTTCTTTTGGAAACATTTATAGTTTTTCAAGAAGATTCTGATAATATCTTCGTCATGGCTCAAATCTATGTCATCAATATTATTCTCTGCCAGACATTCTTCCACTATACAAGAATTCCATAATGAGATTACCCATTTGCTCATGTATTCCCCGATAAAGGCATTGTTTTCATCTTGCCCAAATGTGTCCATATCATTTAAGGTATAATACAAACGTGAAAATGTCCTGTCTAATGTCTGCGGAGTTATCACTATTCGATTTTGCGCCTTTTCCATCCAAGACAGTAAAGTGTCAACAAAAGTATCAACATTTTCCATGCTGACGACTTTATCGCTGTTTGTGACGTTAACCTTCTCCTTTTTCAAATAGGGTTTCAGCATATTGGGTTCCACAAATGTGTATTTCTGCGCTACTTGTAGCAGTTTCACTTTTATCGCAGTATGGGTGTTTGCTTTCGAATCTTGCACACGTTCATATTCGTTCAGCAACTCTGTTATTGCTGCCAATGTACGATATATGGTACACATTCTTGTCTTGTGCATGTCAGGGGATACTGTTGACAGTTGTACCAACTTGACGAGCAACCCTTTTATTCCAGATTGGTTCATTATTCTATGTTTCGGAACAATAACGCCTGGCATTGTGTTTTTTGAAGCATTCACAACAATGTTCAGTTTGGCATTCAAATAAGCCAATACGTTGCCTTGTATCTTGGTTACACCATTCCCATTGTACAGATGTGCAAATTCGTTTATTTCCTTCCCATTTTCTCCAAGTAGTATCAACACTTGGCGAACAAACGATACTCTTGACCAATAGTCAAACACGATAGATGGGGTTGTTTGCATCTGTCTGATACAGGAGGCATCCAATGCGATAATTGCATTGTTCATGCTGTCGCTTTCCATATTTGGCAGCAAGTGACTTCCTGTGGCTACAATATCATTGTCTATCAAGAACTTCATGATCCATGCTGCATACATGGATGTCTTTCCCATTAGATGCTTATTGTCTGCGGAATATTGGTTGATGTACACTTCAAAAACTTTCAGTATTCTATCAACCAAATCTATCCTACTCGTCTCTGAGTTCATGTTATATGGATGCTCAGCCAAGAAATCATTATATATGGAAAGTAATCTATACTGATTTCTGAATGGTTGTCGCAACAGATGATTGACAAAAACATCCCTGTCTGCTTGGTTGGAATTTATCATTCCCAACGTCCTGAATATCGTTTCATATATTTGACGCAACTCTTTAGGTTCTCCGTCTTGAACATTTGAGAACTTGATTCCAATAGAGTATTTTTGTTCTTCACTGCTTGCAATTCTATTATAACGGTATTTTTCATATACATTGTCCAACAATATCCTATGCTCAGGCTTTATCATCTTCTGCAGATATTGTGTCTCCAAGCGACTCACCATCTTACGATAGGCAGCTTGCTTGTTTTCCGATGATATCACAAAGTCGCATTCCTTATTCAGAAAATCTTTGTCAAAGAACTTCCAGTAGTTCTGTCTTACAGTCATACCATAGAGTGTTGCGTCTCCAGTCATCAACACGATAATTTGTGGCGAAGTGAAAAACAGACGGATAGTTTCCAATATCTCAAAGGTCTTCTCTATGTTTACATCACAGTCATCAAGAATAAACAGCAGTGATTTCTTTCCCAATATATCAAGAGCCACATTGATATATTGGTGGAAACGCTTTTCCAAGTCTTTGGCTTTCATGGCAAGATTCATAAAATTCTCTGCCACATAGTCTGAATCCGTCCAGTCTGAATACATCGACAGTTTGCCTATGCCGTCCATGACAGGCATTGCTTCATACAGTTCATTCGTGGCTTCCTCAAATCTTTTGCGGGTTTTCTCATCCCTACGGTTTATTTCTGCCTTGAATATACTATGAATAAAAGCCAAGAAACGCACCATGAAGTTTTCTTTCTTCTGAATCTGGTTCGGTTCTATCACGTCAATAACAATCAGTTGACTACAGTCAACCCCATGAAAACTTCCATTTTGATTCTCACTGATGAGTTTCTTCAATGACTTGACAAATGTTGTTTTTCCTGCACCACGTCGAGCAAAGATGGAAACGACATCATTCATGCTGTGCATTTTTATTTCAGGATGATACTCTTTATATGCCATCCGCTTCTTGATGATTTTACATACTTCATCTATCTGCTTTTGGTGTATCAATGCCTTTTCATCACATATCAATCCTTCTTCCTCCAACTTTTTCAAGTCGATGATAACTGGATAGTTATTGTTTGCCATAATAGTTATTGTTTGATTAAAAATTAAGAAAACGGACTACTAAGCTCCTTTCTTATAAAGTAGATCATTATAAAAAAAAGGAGAGAATGCCGTTCGCCATATATTGCTATTCTTTGTTTGCTTCCATTGCAAGGACGAACAAGTACCTGCCGAACTCATCGGTTAGTTGTATTTTGTCATTACCAAGCATCAGTCCGTTCAAGTTATACCCTCCACGTTGAGTGACAGGCAGTTTGTATTTCTCAGCATAATCTCTGGCGACATCTGTAACCATCAATTCCTTTTCTGTCCAAACCTTGCTCAATTTTGTAGTGAGATTATGCACTTCAACATACCAAGGCCAACGGTCGTTTGGCATATTGGTACGCTTTGGCAAACTTTTCACTTGAAATAAAGAGATTACCTTTCTTGCTCCAACAGCATACACTACAAGTATGTCTCCAATGCGTACTACTTTGGGATATTTTGCAAAATGTTGTTCTTTGCAATTAGAGTAGTCTCCATCAAATATCTTTTGATTGGCAGTCCCCATTGGTTTGACGAAGTATCTTGCACCATTTGGTATAGTTGGCAAACAGAGAATGTCCTCAATCTGTATCTCTTGTGATTTCACACTCCGCCACCTTTCTTCACGAGTCTTGTCCGCTCTTTTCTTTATCAGTTCCAATTTATCACTTGTCAGTTCAATATCAGCATCGACAAGCAACTGCTTTTCCATACTGCCAATGGCTTTGGCATCTTCAACCAGACATCCCCATTCATGATTTTGCTTTAATCCATGTTGTGTAAGATTGGCAGACGTTATGATGGCAGCAAATGGAACTTCATTATTCTTGAATATATACACCTTGCCATGCAGCATATTGTCAATGCGCATCTGCCAATCAATACCATGCTCTTTCATCGCTTTGCGAAAAGACAACAAGGAATCTATCTTTTCAACTGCTTCCTCGTTTTTCATCGTAGTGATGAACGTGATTTTTCTGACAGAGTCCTTCTTTGATACGTTGGAAACAAACGTTTCAAAGTTTGGAAAGCAGAAAGGACTTGCTATCACTAATTCATCAGCTTGCTTGCATAAGTTAAGTAAGCAGTCATAATGATTGTGACAAGAAGAGTTCTCTATGATTTGCATGATGTTATACTCTTCAATTTCAATTTCTTTTGTTTTTCATCCTCCAGAAGAAATGCCACGTTCTGAAAATAGGTTCACTTAGAGCCTCGGCAGGATAATATCGCACCAAACGTAAATCTCGACACAATCTCTGAATGTTATGACCGAAAGAACTATGTCCGAAACCATATCGTTCATCAAACTGTCCGAAGTTGCCGCCATTCAATATTTCTGTCAACAACATCTTTCCTCTCTTCTCATCCATCGGACATATCATCTTCTCCTCTGATAATCCAAGAACCTCATGCAGCACATACATCACTGCCCCAGCAAACTTCCATAATCCCAAATGCTTCAATTCTCTCTGCAAAGTACCCCTAATCACTAATAAATAATCACTAATCACTACAAAATAGTAATCAACAATCTGTCTCAATCCGACTCCTTCATAGAAATAATGATGATACAAATGAAGCAATTGGTAAATAACATTGAAAGCACATGTTGGTACGGCGATTTCTCCAGCATCATTTGGAAGCGCAACAATATTGCTACATTGCAAGTCTGCATTCCGCTTGAGCCATTTCTGTAACCGATGGTTATATAGAGAATTATTCAGGATGGCAGGTGTAGAGTGAAGTTCCAGCGCTATGTCATTTATCATAAGCTCAATATGGTTAAGACTTTCTTTCCCAATGCATCCATTGTCTTTCGTAAGCTGCTGCGCAAGCATGCGAATGTCATCACGTTCTGCTCTCACCCATATATCTATATCACCAGGAGTCCTTGAAAAAGGATTAGGATACATCAGAGCATTGCCCTGTCCTTTCAATATGCAACACCGAAATTTCTCTGTTTTTATATTGTTATATATGTGTGCAGTAGCTTCGTTCAAGAGAAGATTTCTTTGATAGATTCTTTGGCTCTGCCCAAACCAATTCATCAGCAAGCCTTGATCAGGAGCATATTTTTTCGGCAATCGCTGGATTCCCTCAAATATGACACCTGTCAAGGTCTGTTTCTTCGCAAAACGATAAAAGGCATTCCAGTCAAAGTTCCCCAAAGTCTCGCCCGACAAGAATTCTTTGCCGTCATAAAGTCCTAAGGAGAACTGTAAAAAGCGGAAATAAATCTCTGACATTACTCCTTCGTCATGTTCCAAAGGAACAGTGCATTTCCAATGATATATCTTCTCCACATGCGTTTCGGCTCTTTCAACAAGCGATAGAGCCATTCCAATCCATGCTCCTGCCACCACATCGGCGCACGTTCCACTGTGCCTGCGAAGAAATCAAACACAGCACCGATGGTACCCACATGACAATGGATGTTCAACTCCTTCCAATGCGAGTAAGTCCACTTCTCCTGCTTAGGTGCTGTCATGCCAATCCATAGCAAATCGGGATTGGCTGCATTGATGGCATTGATAATCGCCTTGTTATCTTCATCAGAAAATTCTGGCTTATAGGGAGGCGAATATGTCACCACCTTCAAGTGAGGATAATCCACAGCAGCACGCTTCACAATCAGGTCGAGCACCTTCTGTGAACTACCCATAAACATCACAGTACCACCCTTTTCTTCAAGCTTATTCATCTCAAAGTAAAATAAGTCCCAACCAGCTATACGTTCCTTAGGTTGATTCTTGGCCTTTATCCATTTACACGCCTTCACTATACTCACTCCATCGGGTATCAACACATCACCGTTTGTCAGCGCATCAGCAAATAGTTGATCCTTCTTTGCAGTGTTAAAAGAGTGAGCATTTATGGTATTTATGAGCAATTTGCCCTCTGGTAGTGAAGCCAATTCTGCCTTACTACCCAAAATTGTTAATGTTTTTAATCTAAACATAACTATAAATCAAATTATTTTGTTATTTTCGCAGCCATAAAAGCATATTCCATCATTCTCAACAAATAAGAATACCCACCATGACCTACGATATAAATACTATATATACCAAGTATAAGCAGCTTTCGAAAAAGCAACGTCAACAACTCCTTGCCACCTTTCAGTCGCATGGTATCAACATTGTAAAAATCGAAGCCTACGAATATGCAGATGCCCCAGGCATCAAACATCTGTTTTTCTATTTTGCAGAAGATAGAAAAAAAGCAGTGCCGTACTTCATGCTGGATAGTGAAGTATGGGAACAGATTTTGGCAACTATACGAATAATATAATCACCAACAAATATACGTATTCTGTTCCGTTTTACGAAGTACTCAAACAATTATACGTCCAAACAATCTCACTCTAAAAATTAGGAGATAACGTTTAAGTTTTTCTCTCCAAGATTTTAAAGAACTATTATCTATAGCCTGTAATTTCTCTATTGAAGATTTTGCTATTGATTGATATTGAGGAAACAATTTTCTATTATAAACATCCTGAAGGGCAAACAAATACGCCTCATATTTCTTAGGATTCACCGTACCTAGTCCTGAGGCAGACATTGTGTAATAATTCAAATACTCATCAATGTTTGCCAATTTTCCAACGGTTCCCATTTGTAACTCCAAATCCAAATCTTGTCCACCACGTGGAATTCTGTAACCACCTATCTTATCAAAAGCATCTCTACGGAACATCAAAGTTGTATGGGCCAAAGCAAATCTAAAGTTTAATAAAGACTTGACTATATCATCATGCTTTACCGGAAAATGACGGTGCTTATAATATTTGTTTCCATATAAATCATAATGCATCGTTCCCACGCATGAAACATCTAAATGATGATCAAGATATGAAACCTGCTTCTCCAATCTATTAGCAACCATTCTGTCATCATCATCCAAGCGGGCAATATATTGACCAGACGATTTTTTAATTCCGAAATTTAAAGCTGCTCCCAAACCAGAATTAGGGATTCTGAAAAACTTTATACGAGGATCAGAAGAAATGGAAGCTATCATAGGTTTCAAACTTTCTCTCGATCCGTCGTCCACTATTATTAGTTCATAATCCTTATATGTTTGATTAAGGATTGATTTTACGGCTGCATCCAACTTTTCTCTATTTGGATTGCAACTTGCCATGATTATAGATACTTTCATTTTACTTTATATAACTTTAAAGAACGAAAACCTGATGCAGTATTATCTATGCACACATACTTATTATCATAGCTCCAACGTGGATGTAAGTCACAGCGTTCATCATTAAAATATCTAAAAGGAGACCACAAAATATCAAGTATACCTAACTGATGTTTATCTCTATTAAATAAAAATACATATTGTTTTCTTCCATGATTAGGATATGTGTCTGTCAATATAACTTTTCTATCAAGAGAATATGACGGGTGTCCATCTTCCATCGGTAATCCAGCTATCATAACAACCTCTTTAGTGACTATATTAATCTCCATGTAACCTTTATTCATGGTATTATTGGTGGCATAGATTAATAACGTTTCTTTATCTTTCCAACAATAATGAGAAACATGGCCATAGTCAAGTAAGGTATCTATTGTGTTGGTATCCAAATGGTATAACAACAATCTGGAAACAAATTCTCCTCCTTTTACTTGCCACCTGTGGATGAATATTATTGATTTTTCATCCGGTGTATAAGCGACATGATTGATGTAATGCTGAAGATTCTTGTAATCCTTTGCCTTGTAGTCTATAACTTGCTTCAACGACAGTATGAGCTTTGATGTGTTTGACTCTACATCAATTTCCCAAATACCATCTTTTGTCAATTCAAAACTGTCCACCTTATAAGGATAACCGTATCCTTTTGCATAGAGGTCTAAGCGATAGAAATTTAGTGACAAGAATCTTGTATGTTGTGCATTGTAGAAATAGGCAGCACGCTTTATCTTATTGACACAAGAAGCATCATCAATATCTACTATCATTGTTACATAATCACTTGATGCATCATCGTATTTGTTATAAGAGATCTGTGTGTCGCTTATCCATTGAAGCATACAGCCTTGTTGCCAGTTCCAGGCTGTGGTATGACCTATAATCTTGCTTTTCTTGCTTTTTAAGTCATAAATACACACATCGGCATTTTCTCCTGAAATAGCCTTGTCCTGCACATCCAAATAAGCCACCCTTGTTCCTGAGAAATTTACAGGAGACTTGTCGTAATAGCCAAAGTAACAATGGTGACCTTTGCGGCTTATTTCCACGACATCCAATGCTGAAACTTTAGAAAGTCCTCTATATGGATTGGCTTCACTAAAGGATTTAGCATATCTTGCATACAGCAATCCCTTTTTCATCATAGAAAACAGAAAAGGATTACTCTTAATAAAACGTTTAACTACACCCATTTTCTATTTCTTTATTTTTGCTATAAGTGGAGACCCCATCAATGCTACAGACAACTTTATCGAATCAAGTATGCTGTTCGCCTTAAATATGTTGGAAATATTTAGAATGGAATCCAATTTGTATTTTCCAAGGACAGTTTTCAACTCTTTTGGACCAATACGATAATTTACCAAGAGAGAGATAAATCGTTTTTGAAAGTTACCATAACAGAGTTTCATCAAAGCAGGAAACTTGTTACTGACGAGTTGAAACACCAGACTATGCGCATACGCTATATTGTCCAATCTGCAACTGCTCATGTTGAGCATTGTCGAAGACCCTTCTGTCTGTATATAGTTATAAACAACATTGTCTATACATACAAACTTAGATGCATGTTGAACGAGTTCATACATCAACACAAAATCTTCGTAATAACGCAATCCTTTCACGTTGCTGTATTGATACTGCTGCAAAAGCTCTCGTTTTATGAGTTTTCCCACGACATTGTGCCTGTACTCATTTTTCAGAAGAGACTTCATGGCAGCAATCTGATTAGAACCATATTTTAGAGAAGACTTCCAAAGGAAGTGAGAACCATCTGAGATTTTGATAAAATCGATAGTTCCTGCAACAATGTCCGACTTGGTGGCCTTTGCTTCTTTATAAAGCATTTCCAACGCATCATCAGGCAACTCATCGTCTGAATCACAGAAAGTAATGTACTCACCGTTGGCAATGTTGCATCCCTCAAAACGGGCACACATCGGTCCTCCATTCTCTGCCAAATCAATAATTCTGATTTTTGAATTGCCCTCAGCGCACTTCTTTATTACGCTTAAAGAAGAGTCTGGCGAACAGTCATTTACCAATATCAGTTCATAATCACTAAGTGTTTGTCTTTTAAAAGACTCTATGCGCTGTGCGATAAATTTTTCAGCATTATAGACAGGTATAATTATACTAACCTTTACCATATTGAATATTACATTTTAAAAACCTCATTTATGGCCTTTCTCAAGGCTTCAACAAAGCCACGACCATAAACAATGTCAGGTTCCATATAGTTGCCTTCCCCCCATTCATTCCAAGATTTTAAAATTGCTATTTTGTTTTTCTTTCCCTCGATAGCTTTCAAGGCTTCGACACAATGCTTGTGAAAATATTCGGGACTATTGTGAGTATAAATAACCGCTTTTTCAGAACTTCTTGGTGAATGGTCCCAACCTGGGACAATTTGAGGGATAACGTGTTCGTCCAATTCTTTGGATGTAACAAAGTTATGATAGTATTTTCGGTAATCTACAATAAATTTAGGCATATGAAGCAAATAACCTTTCAGCATTGCCATTGCAGTAGAAACCTTACGCAATACAACATTATTGATGTTGCCTGATGTGAATTTGTTGTAGTATAAAATTCTCTTAAAGGTTACAGCATCATACCCCTTTTTAAGAAAATCTTCTTCTTTGTCTGTTACCGACAAATTTGCGACCAAATACAAGCCAGGGAAACCTGCTTCCTTTGCCCATTTCTTGAAGTTTTCGAGATATTCTTGTGGCAAATGGATAGGGTCAAAGATATAAAAAAACGGCTTTCCATCAATCTTTACATATCGTTTGTCTTTAAAAGCTTTTAACAGAAATGCAAAATGCTTTTTTGCATCTTCTATGCCAGGATAAGTTTGCTCCATAAGCAACTTGTCTTTTTCCGTTGAATTCTTGTCCCAAGTTTTTGCAAACCATGAGTGGTTTGCCCATCCCAAGCAAAAAGGGAAATCCGGTTTCCCTGATTCCAACACTTCGTCGAAGATGTCGGCTATTAATCTTTTGCCATTGCCAAACCAATAATGCCAATAGCAAAAGGCTGTCACTCCAGCTTCGCGAGCCATTTGCGCCTGTTGTTCACGCACAACAGGCAGACGAAGGTCATAATATCCCAACTCCGTCGGTACACGAGGCTGATTATGCCCCTTGAATAGCGGCTTAGCCTTTCCTACGTTTGTCCACTCAGTAAATCCTTTTCCCCACCACTCATCATTCTCCTTGAATGGATGAAACTGGGGAAGATAAAATGCTATAATCTCTGGTTTCATAAATTATTTATGTTCTTTTGTATATTTATCTGCAATTCGTTTAACTATTGCATCACATTCTTTCTCACTGATATTGTTAATCATGGCTGTACAGTCATAGATTCCATTTGCTTCAAATGCTCCCTGAAACTTGTAACTATAAGCCAATCCGAAAAGTGGAACTTTTGTGTAAATCGCAGCAAAATTGGCATGCATACGAGTACCAATGAAAAATGACATTTGCGAAATAACAAACTTCACTTGTGGAGAAATCATATCACGGTCAACAATAAAGACATTTGTTTTATCTTCCAAATTTGCATACAAATCCTTAATTGCGACCAAATCATCATTAGATACTTCTGGACAATTGTAATTGTAAGAATGAGGTATCAGATAAATGGGTACATTTTGAGACTGAAAATAACGAATTATAGTTCTCATCAAATATGGATAAGAGGTGAATTGACCTGATAATGTACGGAATGTATTACTGTATGTCAATCCACTTACATTTAGACCTACAGCATTTGGCTTTATGTCTATATCAAATGGTTGTGGCTTCATATAAGCAGACAAGTCCTTCGTCAATTCGTATTTAAGTTTCATGCTATCCAATTCCTTTACGAACTTATCATCTCGTACATAGATTTTTTTTGCATAGCGCAATATACGGTCTGCAATGGTTCTGTTTGCCTGTCTATTAAAAGGGCCAATAGTTTGTGGTAATATGATAAATGGGATATTGCATTTCATTGCAATATAAGTTTCATGCAATCGACTCAGAAACGTTTTTGTACTATAGATATCAGAAAAGCCATCTCCACCATTAATGGCAGCTACCAGTCTTAAGTTGCTGATAATTCTTCCAAAGCGGGTAAATGGCAAAACGACCCCAAACTTGCTTGCCAATATTTTCTCAAGTCTAAAAACTGGAACATATTTGCACTTTATTTTCCAACCATCTACTTCCACCTCATTTTCTATCAAAGCTGTATTGGTCGATTTTAGAAAATTATTATAATATCTGAAAATTACTACAACATCGCCTTGTTTAAAAAAGTCTTTCTCCTTCAGAAAATAAAAAGTCCCATAGCCCAAAGCGGCCGTTCCTCTATTATTGTCTTTTAAGTTAAGACCTGATATAACTACATATTTTTCTTTACTTTGTTCCATTGTTTAGTCAAAAATCTATATTATTTTACATTTAGAACAGGATTGCAAGTAACAACTCCGAATCCGTTTGTCCTTACTTTTTTGCAATTATCTGAATATTCTTTTAATTCTTTTATTCATGTTTGCAAATGATGTTGTTAAATTCTGCTTTGAAGATATTCTGTATAAAGAATGCATCAACATTATATGAATTCTCATGAATCTGATATTTTTAGTCACAATTTGATAATACCAATTTTTTGAAATTAGTTTCACCTGCTTATCTATATAAGCCTTTTGGGTATTTACCCAAAGTTCCTTTTTGATATTTGGAGATTGTGCTTTTGAATATTCATCATGAGATGACAATGTGTATTCTATCAAGTTGTTTTTATTCATCTGTGTCAACACATCCAACCCTTTGGGGGTAAAAGGTATAAACATTGTATTCCCAACTTTATCCTTTTCGATATATTCTTTTAACCAAGGGTCAGCTAAAGCCACATCAGCCAATCTGCCAGTATCACGTTTGCAGTAAAAGCATCTTTTGGGTGAAAAGAGCATTGAACTATGAATCGTTACCCACGGCTCTGTATAATTATCTTTCTTTATTGTGGTGCCATCTTTTAACCATATCTGTATTCCACTCGGCCATCCGTTGCCGCGATATTGCATTTTAATGACATCGTCTTTGTTTATCCCAAGCAATTCATAATACTTCCATGTCCCTTCTATCGTCATCTGTCCAGAGCAACAATAAGAAATAATAAAACATGTATGTTTTGCTTTTGTAAGAAGTTGCCGTACTGCAAAAACATGACAAGGGGCACAACAAATAACAACGCCTCCTTTAATTTTATAAAGATTATTCCTCAAAAAACGAGGAATGTCAATATCATGGTATATAGAGCCACATATATTTATTTCCTCAGAAGAATGTATGATGCGTGGAACATACATACATTTCCCCTTATCAAAATCAAACGTTATACTCGTCTCGTAGTCGGGAAGAGACAAAAGATATTGAATAATTGCGGTTCCTATTCCACCAGAAGAAGCCTTGAAGCGAGTATCACCATCAATAGTATGACCTATGTAACAATTTATATTCTTATTTAAATCCATCTTACTAAATAAATTTCTTTATATGATTTATCGCGATTCCTTGTAACTTTTCTCTCTCTCGTTTTGTTAAGCCTAAAAACCAGATGCATAATATACTTATAAATACACTACCAAAACTTTCTAAGATAAAACCATATACATTTATAGTTTGCACAAAAGAATGTATGGTAATAGTTACAATTAAAATTGGCACAACACTAAAGGTTATTGGTAATAATGCCTTGTTGAGAAAAATACGAGGAGAAAAACCTGGCAAAAGTTCCTCCATCAAATATAAGCGAGCTACCAAACAAATCACTGAAAATATTATCATAGAATAATACCCCCATTCCACAGGCAAACCTAACGAAAAAAATATATAGGCAGCAGGAAAAGCCATTATGCTCAATCCTCCAACGACTATTTGATACTTTTTAATTCTACCTGAAGCCAACATTGTTGTGTACAAACATTGAGAAAGATTTTGCAGCAACTGATAAACTAAGCCTAACTGTATAAAAAGTACAGCATAATCGGGTACAGTTTTCAACCAGACACAGAGGATGAATTCTGTATTTAAGCATATTGGCAATGTAAAGATCCACAATAAGAAGAATGCAAATTTTGTACCTATTATTATCATTGAATTTACATAACAGAAATCTCCAGAAGCATAAGTCTTTGTTATTTGTGGATTAAGTGCCATCATAAAATTCTGCACAAATGTGTTTATGGCAGTATCTACTTGGCTGGCAATTCCACGAGCTGCATTAAGAGCAACGCCAAAGAATAAATTTATCAAAATGTTTATGCCTTGTCCATTCAATATTGCAGATGACGACCCTATAAAATTCCATCCACAAAATCCAAGCATTGTTTTGAATGTTCCCTTGTCAAAAGATAAATCATATCTACATTGAGCAAAGTGAATATTACAATACCAGCCATATATTAAGCGAAGCAAAATTGCAACCAGCATCATAAAAACAGCATAAACTATCAGCTTGTCAAAAGAGATATAATACAATGCAAATACGCACCCCAATTTGCAGATAACCTCAAAAATACTAATATATGCAAAGGCTGACATTTTTTCAAAAGCAACAATTGCCGCATTATATGGGATACTGACAAGACTTATAAAGAATGTTATAACTGAGCATTGAAATACCCAATTGGCTGCATATAAACGTTCCCCAGCTATATTCATCTTATAGTTTAAGAACCAAACGCCCAAACTTTCTAAAAGCACTAAGATTATAACTGCCAATGCAAAATGAATCGTTATAGTGGTAGAAAAAACTTTTCTTATCTCAGGTTTTTCACGACCTAACTCGTAAGCTATGAAGCGTTGACTTGCTGCCGTTAAGGTTCCACTCAACACCGAGAACATTGCAACAAACCCACCTACAACATTATAAATACCATAATCATTGACTCCCAAGACATCCAAAATAATTCGACTGGTATAAATAGTTACAGCCATCACAAGCAGGGTCCTAAGGTACAGGAAACACGTATTTTTTGCTATTCTCTTATTGTTATGCAATTGATTTTTCATTTTTACTTCATTTTAAATGAGGTTTTGCATTTCTCTTTTACGCATGCGTGCATTGTTAACACCTATTACCATAACATAGAATACCATGAATATCGGCAAATATCCATATTCACCAGTTATACCAGCAAAACTTATATAATAAACCAAAATACCATAGAGTATTGTCCGTATTGATTTTTCCGGAAAATAACGATGAACAGTCTTTATATAAGAAACAACAAACACAATCCACAAAACAATACCTACAAATCCCATATTACAAATAACGACAAATAACAAACTTTCAAAGAAAAGAGCTTGAGGATGTCCACCTTTAGTACTCATATACCAACCTGTCCAATCTATACCTTTACCCACAAACGGAGTATCAGCTATAATCTTCAAACAAGCATCCAATTGAGAAAGACGCATTTCTAAGGAAGAGCCTTTTGTTGCACTATCATCAGAGTTGAAAATGGATGCTATATAATCTGCTGCATCTTCCGAAATTAACGGAACAATATAAAGCAACAAACCTATTACAAGAATAGCATAAAAAAAGAACTTATACTTGCGATAATAAATAAGCATGAACAAACCAGTTATGCCTAAAGCTGCAATTGGAGTGCGGACACCTGATGTAATAATAGCAAGGCTTGTTACAATCAAGAATATACACAACAACCATTTCTTTCGAATATATGCAAAAAGAAATATAAAAAAAAGTCCAATTGCTAAGACATAAGTCATCGGATGGTTAAATACCGAGGATATACGACCAAACAAGCGTCCTTCTGAGAGAGTAGTATTAGTGGATAATCCACTATTCCCTGCAGCATATGCTTCATTAAATTCGCCTCCAAATATCGGTTGAAGTATCATTTGATAAGGATTTAAACCCGGCATTGTTGTCAAAAACAACCCATATCCAATTATTAATATAAAAATGCCGCAAAAGACATGAACAAGAATGTTTGTTTTTTGTTTTTCATTTTCCAAATAGATTGCAGATGCCAAAATGATAGAAAAAATAACTTTACAAGCACTTAACATCCATGCATTCAAAGAGTAATTCGCATCAAATGAGAATGGAATTAAAAAGAATTGCAAACCATAAAACAACAAAAAAGGTCTTATTTGTTTATATACTATGCTGGGTGTGTGTGTATACATTGTAACCATAAAAGCTGCTAATAGCAAAAGGGCTACGGTACGAGTTCCTAAAATAGTATCACCTACAATTAGGTTTGGTGCTAAAAAGAAATAAATTAAATATAGCATCACACCTTTTAATGGCTTTAAAAACATAAGAATTATTATCAGTATAGATAATAAACTTAGTATTATTTGTAATACTGGCATAATTTCAGTGTTATATATTCACAATCAAAATCTTTAAGATATAATTTTTTCTTGCTTACTCTACCGTCACACTCTTTGCTAAGTTCCTTGGCATATCTACGTTCAATCCCTTATCTACTGCCACATAATATGCCAACAACTGTAGAGGAACAACACTCAACAATGGTACCAAGGCATTCAATGTTCTTGGCACTTCAATCACATTGTCTGCAATCTCCTTCACTTGTTTGTCACCCTCTGTCACCACGGCAAGTATGCGACCGTTTCTTGACTTCACCTCCTGCATATTCGAGATAATCTTTTCATAGAGTTGATGATGGGTGGCAAGGAATACGATTGGCATGTCTTGGTCAACCAAGGCGATTGGTCCATGCTTCATCTCGGCAGCAGGATAGCCCTCGGCATGGATATAGCTGATTTCCTTCAACTTCAAAGCACCTTCCAAAGCCACAGGATAATTCATACCGCGACCCAAATAAAGGAAGTTATGGGCATAGGTGAACATTCTTGCTATGTTTTTAATCATTGGTGCCTGTTTCAGCACTTCTTCCATCTTCAGAGGAATCTCTGCCAACTCCTCTATCATGAGGCGATAGTCGGCGGCATTGAGCGTTCCTTGCTCATGTCCTAAAGCCAAGGCGAGAAGTGTGAGTACGGTCACTTGACCGGTGAAAGCCTTGGTACTTGCCACACCTATCTCTGGACCTACATGGATATAAATGCCAGTATCTGTTTCACGAGCAATGGAAGAACCTACACTATTCACTATACCAAAAATCAACGCGCCCTTTTCCTTTGCCAACTTGATAGCAGCAAGGGTGTCTGCGGTTTCTCCACTTTGGCTGATGGCTATCACCACATCATCAGGTTCTATCACAGGGTCGCCATAGCGGAATTCACTGGCGTATGCCACCTCAACACGCTTGCGACACATCTTCTCTATCAGTTGCTTGCCGATGAGTCCTGCATGCCAACTGGTTCCACAGGCTACAATGATGATATGTTTGGCATTCACCAATCTGTCTTTGTAATCATTGAGCGTAGAGAGAACGATGTGATTGTTCTCTGGATGCTCCTTGTCTGCAAAGAGACGACCGCTCATGCAATCTTTCAAGCAACCGGGTTGGTCATGTATTTCCTTCAACATGAAGTGGTCATAACCGCCCTTGCTGAGTTTAGAAATATCCAAATCCACCGTCTTTATATCATAGCCACATGAAGCGTGTTCCAGATTAATGATATTCAAATCTTCATCCACCCGAATTTCGGCAATCTGTCCATCCTCCAAATAAACCACCTTGTCGGTATGTTCCACAATAGGAGTGGCATCACTGCCGATATAGAAGTCTTGATTATCCTTACCAACACCTACTACCAAAGGGCTGGACTGGCGAGCTGCTACCAAATGGCTTGGATTTTCCTTTTCGATGACGGCAATAGCGTATGCACCGATAACATCGTTAAGAGCCTGACATACGGCAGACACCAAGTCCTTGCCATTCTGCTGATAGTAATAGTCTATCAACTGCACGAGCACCTCGGTATCAGTTGAACTCTGAAACTTATACCCTTTCTCTATAAGTTGTTCCTTCAGTACCTGATAGTTCTCGATAATACCATTATGCACCAAAGCCAAGTCACCGCTCATACTGATATGGGGATGGGCATTGATGGCAGAAGGTTCACCATGAGTCGCCCAACGAGTATGGGCGATACCAATATGTCCACTGCAATCTTTGTCGGCAGCCATTGTCTCCAGATTGCTCACCTTACCCTTTGTCTTATAGACATTGAGCTTATTCTGTTGGTCATTCACCAAAGCTACACCTGCACTGTCATATCCACGATATTCCAGTTTCTTCAAGCCCTCGATAAGGACCGGGTAGGCTTCTTTCTGACCGATATATCCTACAATTCCGCACATAGGTCTCTTGTTTTTGTTTTTCAATTAATACTTTAATAGTTCGACTTTACTGATACAGTTCTACTGCTTGCCAAATTATCATTTCCTGCTTTCTTGCTTCCAATACAGAAAACGCTTGATAAGGAGAATTTGCTCTTCCCACTTGTCGCAAAGTCTCATAGCCTCCTCCTTATTGTAATTGGGATGATACTTGGTAAAGCTCGCAAACAAATCGTCTATGCAAATACTTCCTTCTGATTCGTAAAGGCTATTTGCCAAGTCAAACATCCTGTTTTCATCACACGGATGAAAAGACTCTGGATATTCTGACATCCAAAAATTCAGTTTTTCTTTACTTGTTTTATTCATTAGTATTCTCCTCTATTTGCTTATTACAACACATTATCCCATAGCCTATTAAACTCTTTGGTATAAGCAGAAGCTTTTTTGACATCGTTTTTGTCAACTGAAATTTCTTCATTATTCTTTGTTTCCGCTGCAGTTGTCCAATTATACGAACCATGTATCGTAATATTGTTATCTATCACACAAAATTTATGATGCATAATTCCATTTCGCTCCGCCTTTATAGACTTGTACTCAAATGGAGTCAAGTCAACACCATGCTTTTGATTGGTATGATTGGCATCTGTCATTACGCGAACTTTGCAACCTTCGTTTTTCTTTTCTAACAGTTTCTTCTGAAGTGTTTCATTTGTGAACCAAGCTACACTTACATCTATTGTTGCGATAGCATCATCCAAAGCATCAAGTATTTTCTTTTCAATATTTTTGAACTCTACCGCTGATATTCTTTCAGTCTTCACTTCTGTTACACCAGAAAAATGACTATCCAAGGTTTTCTTTACTACATTATCCAAAATGTCAATATCAATCATTGGTTTTGGATAAACAGTTAAAGTATCCCCAGAATGTGATTTGCTTTCGGACTTAGTTATATTGACTGTCTTTACCTCGTTTAATGCCAAGAGTATTTCTTGTGTATTCTTAGCCTCTGAGTCATCCAAGAAAAATACTTTCAAGTATTTTGAATTATTTGGAGCTTCTCTTATTTCTGTTGAGAATTTATTCTTTGCCATAATAATTACATTTGGTAATACCCCTTGTACCATTCAGCAAAGGCTCGTAATCCATATCGCAAAGATGTATCAGGCTTATATCCGAAGTCCTCCTCCAGCGGAGTCGTATCTGCATAAGTCACAGGCACATCGCCAGGCTGCATTGCCACCAGTTCCTTATGTGCATCAAAGTCATAGTCCTCAGGCAGCACACCTGCACGAATCAGTTCCTCCTGCAGGATGCTCACAAACTCCAGCAGATTCTCAGGATGCGAGTTACCGATGTTATATACCTTGTATGGAGGGATAGGCAAACCGTCCTCACCATTCTGCTTCTCAGGAGCATGCTGCATCACTCTCACGATACCTTCCACGATGTCATCCACGTAGGTGAAGTCACGCTTACAGTTACCATAGTTGAAGATCTTGATGGTATCGCCCTTTACCAGTTTGTTGGTAAATCCGAAGTATGCCATGTCTGGTCTTCCTGCAGGACCATACACGGTGAAGAAACGCAATCCTGTACTTGGGATGTTATAGAGCTTAGAATATGCATGAGCCATCAGCTCGTTGCTTTTCTTCGTTGCCGCATATAGACTTACCGGATTATCCACCTTGTCATCTGTAGAATATGGAACCTTCTTATTGCTACCATAAACCGATGATGAAGAGGCATATACTAGATGCTCCACCTCGTAGTGACGACAAGCCTCCAGAATATTATAGAAACCGATGAGATTACTCTGGATATAGGCATCAGGATTAGTAATACTATAACGTACGCCAGCCTGAGCTGCCAGGTTGACAACTACAGAAATTTGGTTGCCTGAGAAGATTTTCTCGATAATCTCTTTATTAGCTATAGAATCATGAACAAACGTCCAGTCTTTATCCATTGCCTCGATTTCCTTCAGACGTTCATATTTGATATTCACATCATAGTAATCTGTAATACTATCAATACCAATTACCTTGATGTTCTCCACATCATTAAACAAACGCTTTACAAGATTGCTACCAATAAATCCTGCAGCACCTGTAACAAGGATCGTCTTACCCGTTAAATCTATATTATATTGTACCATTTTATAATTGATTATTTTGTAGTGATTAGTGATTAATTCGCTAGCAAAATGCAATCTGTAATCACTAACTCCTAGTCTCTTCTAAAAATATCTCTAGTATATACCTTCTCCTTCACATCATCCAGGCTGGCATCATAGCGGTTGGCGATAATTGCCTGACTCTGCTTCTTGAAGGTATCCATATCATTTACTACCTTGCTACCAAAGAATGTACTTCCATCTTCCAAGGTTGGTTCATAGATGATAACCTCTGCCCCCTTTGCCTTGATACGCTTCATGATGCCCTGAATGGCAGACTGGCGGAAGTTGTCGCTGTTTGACTTCATGGTCAGACGAAAGACACCAATCACGCAGTTGTGTTCCTTGCTGGTATCGAATGTACTATTCTCGTTATAATAGCCAGCCTTCTGGAGTACGGCATCAGCGATATAGTCCTTACGGGTACGGTTGCTCTCCACGATTGCCTCTATCAGGTTCTCTGGAACATCGGCATAGTTTGCCAGGAGCTGCTTGGTATCCTTTGGCAAGCAATAACCACCATAGCCGAAGCTTGGGTTGTTGTAATGGGTGCCGATTCGTGGGTCAAGACCTACGCCATCGATGATTGCCTTTGTATCGAGTCCCTTTACCTCTGCATAGGTATCCAACTCATTGAAGTAGCTTACTCGAAGTGCCAGATAGGTATTGGCGAAGAGCTTGACAGCCTCTGCTTCCTTCATGCCCATGAAGAGGGTATCGATGTTCTCCTTGATGGCACCTTCCTGGAGCAGAGCGGCGAAGGTCTTGGCTGCTTCCTTCAACATCTCGACATTGGTTACTGACTTAATTGCCTCGTTCTCCTCAGCGAACTCAGGGCGCTCGATAATTTTCGGATAGCCTACGATGATGCGGCTTGGGTAAAGGTTATCATAGAGTGCCTTGCTCTCTCGAAGGAACTCTGGAGAGAAGAGGAGGTTGAACTTCTTCACACCCTTCTTGGCATACTTCAAGTAGAGGCTGCGAGTGTAACCCACTGGGATGGTACTCTTAATGACCATCACTGCATCTGGGTTTACCTCCAGAACCAGGTCAATGACTTCTTCTACATGGGTTGTATCGAAGTAGTTCTTCACAGGGTCGTAGTTGGTTGGTGCTGCAATCACTACGAAGTCTGCATCCTTATAGGCTGACTTGCCGTCAAGGGTTGCCACAAGATTCAATGGCTTTTCTGCCAAATACTTTTCGATGTAATCGTCCTGGATTGGAGAAATCTTATTGTTGAGTTTCTCCACCTTTTCTGGGATTACATCTACTGCTGTTACATGATGGTGCTGGGACAATAGCGTTGCTATGCTCAGACCGACGTAGCCGGTACCGGCTACTGCTACTTTTATATCTTTAAAATCTTTCATGATTACTATTTTTTTAGTTTTTTAAACTCTCCTGATACCACTCATAGAGTTTCTTCACACCGTCCTCTATCTCGACCTTATGAGTCCAGCCGAGACTGTGGAGCTTATCCACGGAGATGAGTTTTCTTGGGGTGCCGTCTGGTTTGGTGGCATCGAATTCTATCTTACCATCGAAACCTACTGCCTTTCTGACAAGTTCGGAGAGCTCTCGAATGGTCAACTCCTTGCCTGTACCAACATTGATATGGCAGTTGCGAATCTCGCCGAGTGATTGGATGGCTCCACCTCTGCCCTCGGAGTTGTTTCTATCAACAGCTCCATCGACCTTCGCTCCGTAGAATACGGAAGAGTATTTCTCGATGCCGATGATGTCCTTGAAATCGACGTTCAGGAGCACATGCACGCTGGCATCTGCCATATCCTCACTCCAAAGGAACTCACGAAGTGGCTTGCCTGTTCCCCAGAGCACCACCTTATTATTATAGATGCCATAAAACTCCAAAGCCTTCAAGATGCGTTCATGCTCGTTATGGCCGTCCACGTTGCCATCGCCGATGATGGCACGAAGCTTATCGTCTGGGTTGATAGGACGCTTGTTCATGTCCACCTCAATGCTGTGCCAGTCGCCGTCATGGATGAGCTTGGCAAGATAAATCTTACGCATCATGGCTGGCATAACGTGGCTGTTCTCCAAGTGGAAGTTGTCGTTGGGACCATAGAGGTTGGTTGGCATCACAGCGATGTAGTTGGTGCCATACTGAAGATTGTAACTCTCGCACATCTTCAGTCCCGCAATCTTTGCGATGGCATACTCCTCATTGGTATATTCCAAAGGGGAAGTCAAGAGAACATCCTCGCTCATTGGCTGAGGTGCATCCTTGGGATAGATGCAGGTGCTGCCCAAGAAGAGGAGCTTCTTCACATCATGCGAGTAGGCATTGCTGATCACATTGCACTGCATCTTCATATTCTGCATGATGAAGTCGGCACGATAAAGCGAGTTTGCCATGATACCGCCCACGAAGGCTGCTGCCAAGACCACAGCATCGGGACGCTCATCATCGAAGAACTTCTGTACGGCATACTGGTCGGTCAAGTCGAGTTCTTTGTGAGAACGACCTACCAGGTTGTTATACCCCCTCTTCTTAAGGTTATTCCATATAGCAGAACCCACGAGTCCGTGGTGTCCTGCTATGTATATCTTACTATTCTTGTCTAACATATTACTTCACAATTCCCTTTTCCAAATATTCGGCGAGATTGGTACGAACTTTCATTCCTGCATCCTCAGCCGCAACCTTTGCCATATCGCTCTCCACCATGATTCTCACCAAGTCCTCGAATGAGGTGGTGTTAGGATTCCAGTTGAGCTTGGCCTTTGCCTTGGTTGGATCGCCCCAAAGATTGACTACGTCGGTTGGACGATAGAAGTCAGGAGATACCTCCACGAGCGTCTTGCCGATGAGTTCCTCCGGACCCTCAGAACAAATGCCCTTCTCGTTTTCGTCCTTGTCTTCCCACTTCAGTTCGATGCCGACATAATGGAAAGCCAACTGAGCGAACTCACGAACCGAGTGCTGCTTGCCAGTAGCGATGACGAAGTCCTCCGGCTTCTCAGCCTGAAGGATGAGCCACATACACTCCACGTAGTCCTTAGCGTACCCCCAGTCACGGAGCGAGTCAAGATTGCCGAGATACAGCTTCTCCTGCTTGCCCTGCTTGATACGTGCGGCAGCAAGCGTAATCTTACGAGTCACAAAAGTCTCGCCACGGCGCTCACTCTCATGGTTGAAGAGGATACCAGAGCAGCAGAACATATTGTATGCCTCACGATACTCTTTCACAATCCAGAATCCATACTGCTTGGCAACAGCGTAAGGAGAATAAGGATGGAACGGAGTGTTCTCGTTCTGTGGAACCTCCTCCACCTTACCATAAAGTTCAGATGTTGAAGCCTGATACATGCGGCAAGTCTTTTCCAAACCACACTGACGGATGGCTTCCAAGATACGGAGCACACCTGTGGCATCCACATCAGCAGTAAACTCAGGAGAGTCGAAGCTCACCTGTACGTGGCTCTGTGCTGCGAGGTTATACACTTCTGTTGGTTTCACTTTATTCATCACCTGAATGATGCTCATTGAGTCGCCGAGGTCGGCATAGTGAAGATGGAAGTTTGGCTGACCTTCCAAATGAGCGATGCGCTCACGAAAGTCTGTAGATGAACGACGGATAGTGCCGTGTACATCATAACCTTTTTCCAACAACAATTCTGCTAAATAAGAGCCATCCTGACCAGTTATGCCCGTAATGAGGGCTACGTTTCTATTATCCATGAAAATTTTGACTTATAATAATAAATATGTGTGTTTGCACTAAATTTAGAGTATAGCCTATTGATACAGTCTTCACGCTCATGAAAACTATTATTCTCCCATAATCCTTTTTATTGCCGCCATCATCCGGAGTTGCTTGGCAGTCGGTCCTTTATGACCTTTCTCCGCCAAGTCAAGATAGAACTTGTAGTTGCTTGAGAATGCTGGAATCAAAAGTTTTTGTATTTGTTAAACTATCATGTATTATCTGTATTCACAAGCATCATGGAAGAGGTGTGGCTCAATGATGAGCACGCCTTGTATATCTGTCTTTTTTACTTCCATTTTATTTCTATCACTATCTATCCTTATACATATTCTCGTAATACTTCTGATAGTCACCAGAAGTCACATTGTCCATCCATTCCTGATTATCGAGATACCACTTCACGGTCTTTTCTATACCCTCTTCAAACTGGAGCGAGGGTTCCCAACCAAGTTCTTTCTGGAGTTTGCGTGAATCGATGGCATAACGCATGTCGTGTCCCTTGCGGTCAGTTACATAGGTTATGAGATCCATATCCTCGCCTTCCTTGCGGCCGAGCAGACGGTCAACGGTTTTGATGACCACCTTGATGATATCGATGTTCTTCCACTCGTTGAAGCCACCGATGTTGTAGGTCTCTGCTATCTTACCCTCATGGAAAATCATATCAATGGCACGGGCATGGTCCTCCACATACAACCAATCGCGCACATTCTCGCCCTTACCATATACAGGCAATGGCTTGCGATGACGGATATTATTGATGAACAACGGGATCAACTTTTCCGGGAACTGATATGGTCCGTAGTTGTTTGAGCAGTTGGTCACGATGGTTGGCATACCGTATGTGTCGTGGAAAGCACGGACGAAATGGTCTGAGCTTGCCTTGGATGCTGAGTATGGTGAATGAGGATTGTACTTGGTCGTCTCCAGGAAGAAATCCTCGCCATAAGCCTCATGGTTCTTACCACTCGAAGCCTTGGTGGTGAATGGAGCAGGTATGCCCTCAGGATGTGTCATCTTCAATGCACCATACACCTCATCGGTAGAAATGTGGTAGAAACGTTTGCCCTCGTAGCCCTCTGGCAGACTCTCCCAATAGGTCTTGGCTGCCTGGAGCAAGGACAACGTACCCATCACGTTGGTATGTGCGAAGGTGAATGGGTCCTTGATGCTTCTGTCCACATGGCTCTCGGCTGCAAGATGGATAATGCCATCTATATGCTCATCCTGCATCAACTTCAAGAATGCATCAAAGTCGCAGATATCCATCTTGACAAAATTATAATTTGGCTTGTCCTCAATGTCCTTGAGGTTTGCCAAGTTACCGGCATAGGTCAACTTGTCGAGGTTGATGATGTTGTACTCAGGATATTTGTTCACGAAGAGGCGTACTACGTGTGAGCCGATAAAACCTGCTCCGCCTGTGATAACTATATTTCTTTTTGCCATAATATTCTATTGTTTATTCTTGTTTGAGGTTTGCGATGCACTTCTCCAAGGAATCCACCCAGTAAGGCACCTTCACACTGAAGGTTTCCTTGATGGTGCGCTTGTCCAATACAGAATAAGCAGGACGAGTCACAGGAGAAGGATACTCGGAGCTATAGCATGGCTGTATATCGCATTCCGTATGACCGGCGATTCTTGCAATCATCTGGGTGAAATCATACCAGGAGCAGACTCCCTCATTTGAGAAATGATATACTCCGACATATTCTTCTTTGCTTTGGGCTGTCTTTACCTTATTTAATGTGGTGATGATGGCATCAGCCAAGTCGAGTGCGTATGTAGGTGTACCACATTGGTCGAATACAACTTTCAACTGTGGTTTGGTTGCCGTCAGGTTGAGCATCGTCTTGCAGAAGTTCTTGCCAAATTCAGAATAAAGCCAAGCGGTACGGATAATCACATACTTACAACCTGTAGCGATAATTTTCTGTTCGCCATGAAGCTTGGTCGTGCCATAGACACCCGTAGGGGTTCCCTTCTGGTTTGGACCGCAAGGCACATTGTATGGTTCCTTGCCGAAGACGTAATCGGTAGAGATTTGAATAAGCAGTCCATCGACCTCCTTCATAGCCTTGGCCAAATTCTCAGGAGCGTCGGCATTGAGCTTTTCTGCCAATGCTGCCAGTTTCTCATCAATCTCGCAAGCATCCACATTGGTCCAAGCGGCACAGTTGATGATTGCCTTGACATCGTTGTCTTTCACCATCTTGCGGATGGCATCCATATCCGTGATGTCGAGGTAAGTGGTTTCAAGCCCCTCAGTCTGATTGACATCCGTGAAAATATAATGGTCTGTCGAATTCTTGCTAACGATGCGCATTTCGTTGCCGAGCTGACCGTTGGCACCTGTTACTAAAATGTTCATAGTCGATTAATATTCTAAGTTCTTCTTTAATGTGTCATCCCCCTCATCAAGAATGGTAAGCAAATACTTGCCATAGTCGTTCTTCAACATCGGCTGTGCATTCTCTCTCAACTGTTCTGCTGTTATCCACCCCTGACGGTAGGCAATTCCTTCCAAACAAGCTACCTTCAAGCCCTGTCGTTTCTCCAAGACTTCAACAAAGGTCGATGCCTCAGAAAGGGAATCATGGGTTCCAGTATCAAGCCAGGCAAAGCCTCTTGCCATTGTCTGCACCTTCAGCTGCTTATCCTTCAAGAACTCCTGGTTGACAGTGGTAATCTCCAACTCACCACGAGCAGAAGGCTTGATATGCTTGGCCACATCCACCACCTTGTTAGGATAGAAGTACAAGCCCACCACGGCATAGTTGCTCTTAGGATGCTCTGGCTTCTCTTCAATGCTTAAGCAATTACCTTGCTCATCAAATTCTGCTACGCCATATCGCTCAGGGTCGCCAACCCGATAACCGAAGACGGTAGCCTTGTCATTCTGCTCAGCATCCACAACAGCCTTTGCCAAGATTTGGTTCAATCCAGCACCATAGAAGATATTGTCACCCAATACCAGACAAGCAGAATCATTACCGATAAACTTTTCACCGATGATGAAAGCCTGAGCCAAACCATCAGGAGAAGGCTGCTCCGCATACTCGAGCTTCACTCCAAACTGGCTGCCATCGCCCAAGAGACGCTTGAAACCAGGCAGATCGAATGGAGTTGAGATAATCAGAATCTCACGGATACCTGCCAACATCAGAACCGAGATAGGATAATAAATCATCGGTTTATCAAAGATAGGAATCAGCTGCTTGCTGATACCCTTTGTGATAGGATACAAACGTGTACCGCTACCACCTGCTAATACTATACCTTTCATTCTCTTAATGTCAAATGATTAGTATTTGTTGTTTACTTGTATAGATTCACATTGATATCGAATGGACTATCAAAATCTTTCAACATCGCATGCTTTGTATCTTTCTCCGAGAGATTGGCATGCTCTGTTGGAATTTTCCAATCAATACCAAGAGTGTCATCAAGGATGCTGATACCGCCATCTGCCTCCGGATGATAAAAGTTATCACACTTGTATTGGAAGACGGCAGTCTCAGAGATAACTGCGAAACCATGAGCAAAGCCCTTAGGGATGAAGAACTGGCGATGATTGTCTTCTGTCAATTCTACAGCCACGTGCTTGCCATAAGTAGGAGATCCTTTACGAATGTCTACTGCTACATCGAGCACTCTACCTTTTACGCAACGTACCAACTTGCTCTGAGTATAGGGTGGACACTGGAAGTGCAAGCCTCGCATCACACCATAGCTGCTCATTGACTCGTTGTCTTGACAGAAGTGAACACTGTGTCCCAGGATTGGGGCAACCTTTTCTTCAAACTCTCGCTCGCTGAAGCTCTCGAAGAAGTAACCTCGAGCATCACGGAAGAGGCGTGGCTCAATAATGAGTACACCTTCAATATTTGTTTTGATTATATTCATTTTGTTTCTATTAATCTTCCTGATTGTATCATCCCTTCCTTAAATCTCTTGGCAATTTCATGTACAGCTTTATCAACACTCTCTTTTGCCACATGTTTCTCTCGTTCAGTAAGAGATGAAGCCTCTATATTTTGCTTAGCACATTCCAAAGCAGAGTCTCTGGTTTCATCAAAGGTATATTCCTTTATATGACCAGAGCCAAATATCTCTTCTATGAACTTTGCTACTGCAAAGTCTGCACGTTGCTGCGCTAAAATTTGTTCTTTTGTCATAACTTCATACAGTTTTTATAATGTATGGATTCTGAACCAATATATCATACTCGCCAGATTCACTATTATGTTTAAAATAGATGGCACGATTTGACATAAATTTCAGCTAAACAAAAAGCGAATTTGAAAGTCTATCCATATCTGAAGCCAAGCTTTCATTACTGTTTTGTAAGTTTGTTATGGCTTTATTATATAAGTCTGCCAATGGTTTGACCATTGGTGCTTTCTGTATTTTCAAATGGCTTGATGCGAGTAGATTAATCACTTGATTACATGACATATTCACAGTAGAAAGCAAAGTCTTATTGTTTGTTTCAAGTGAGATTTTGCATATCAAACCGAAAGCCTTATAAAACATTCCGTAAAGCTCTTTTATTGCCTCTTTACGCAAATCAGAGTTATCCATCATTGGTTTGAAAGGAAAATTCATCAGAATGCCAATTTCTGTACGATTATCTCCATTCTCAATATTTTTTATTTGCAACTCGATTTTGTTGAGCAAATCACTTAACTCTATAGAGTCAAGTATTTCTTTTGATGTATTCATTCCTTTTATTCTTAATTGAGAAGTTCTTCGTTTGTATAAAACTGCTATTTTTTATAATCAGCCTCATTGTTTCTTTTCTGTTGGAGCTTCTTGTTGTTATTCATCATGATTTGCTTTTCTATTGTTTCATTCAGCTGTTTCAGACCTTCAAAGTCATTTTTCAGACCATTGACAAGAATTTTTATCTTTTCCTTCAGATAAAGGTTGTCGGAATGTTGAATAGTTAACAACAATAGCTTTGACACTACGGCAAAGCGGAGAGGGCGCAGTTTTAGATACTGCAAATTGTTGTTTAACACTTCCAGGTTTTCTTTAATATCCAAATCGACAAGTACCAGTGTCAATAGGAATATTCTGAATTCATTGCCTTCCGGCGAGGAGGTGAGTTCTTTCAACTTGTCAGAAAACACTCTTGAAAGGTTCTTTTGGCTTATGGCATCATATAAGAATGCCTCAATGATGATGGGCATATAGTTAGAAACCAACTGAATGATGTTTTTGGTTGTAATCTCATCAACATTGAAATCTACATTCTTGGCATCATCAACAAGCATGAACCCTAAATTAGAAACACCATCCAAGACAAAATTCAAAATCTTATTTGATTTCGTCTCATCGTCACATACCTTACTATTACGATAGACACGGGCAAGGATAAACAATGCTTTTTCCACGTTGCCAGATGTCAATTCATAATTATGGATTCTTGTTTTTGGAACAACTTGCGTATCATCTGTTACAATAGTATCTGAAGGCATGAGCAACAGTTGGGTGTCATCCTCGTCATCGTTTGGCATTGTGGATATGCGCTCTATCAAATTACCGACAATCTCAAAATTGATAGGCTTTACATCCAAGCAAGAATTTATCTGACTATCTAAATCGTGGTAACCAGCCTTTTGTGTAATAGGACTCAGAATGTCTTGAACGATAGAAAAAACCTTCTCAATGGTTGCTATGTCTTTCTTTTGAAAGCCTGCATACAATTCTATCTCATTGCCAAATCCAAAGAAATAGGAACGGTCATTCAATATGTCATCCCTAAAGTTGGTATCGTCTTTCATCTTGTAGGCCAAGAAATACTCGAATATGCCTTTCAAGCGGAAAGTGTAAGCAGGAGCAAGAGTTTTGTCTTCATTAATATTGGTAATAATATTCTTATCTCTTAACAAATTGATTACCCCTAATATATCAATTGTAAATTTTTTGTGGGACTCATGATATTGCTTGGTAAATTCAAACAACTCTGATTCCGACACTTGGTAACCATGCAAGAAAATAAATTTAGCCAAACTGGAAAGGAAGGACTTCAAGTCATCGTAATCAACGGTTATATCACTATTGAAAACAAAATCCTTTTTCCGAGTATTTCATCAACATACAAGTTTATCAACTCAAAATTGTTATGAATATTCGATTCATCCGTACGTTCGAGAATCCAAAGAAACAGGGAGGTTGTCCAAAAGTTGAAAGGAATATGCATCTGAGAGAATATATGTATAATCTTCTCTTCTATCATTTGTCGTCTTTCCTTTGCGATATTTGGCCAACTGCAAGTTAATTGATGCACCTCATTTACTGTTATATCATGGATGTAATATTTCTGTATGTCGTTATCTCGAAAATTAATCAAGGCGCATTGTGAAGACATAGTTTCTTCAGTACAAGCAATAAATCTAACCGAAGAACACTCTTGAAGTTGATCCAAAAACTCATTAATAAAAGTAACATCATGCAGATTAATGTCATCAATCAACAGAAGTATTTTGTTCTTGGTTATCAATTCGCTTGTCTCACGCTTGTTCAATTCATAATACTGACGAAGACCATCTTTGATGTTCCAATTCTTTTTCTCCTTATATGTCTTTTTAAAATCAATATAAAGTGGCAGTATTTGCGTTTTGGAATAATCCTTTAATGTGTCTATGAGAAATTTGTACAACAAAGAAGTTTTGCCACACTTGTCATGTCCAAAGATGATGGTTGATTTTTCAGAATGCAACATCTCCTGTAATGAGATACGCTTGCCATCATGACGAGACGTGATTATCTCTTGAACACTCTTGTCTTTTATGATAGGCTCTTTGAAAAGGTTAGCGAAAGTCTGGTATTCATCATTACTTTTTCCATAGACAAACAAATCGTCAGCTTTCAGTACTGCTTCATTGATTTTGCGTCGTATCAGCTTTCTGAAATCGTTTACTTGTTTCTTTTCCTCAGACATAGGAACAGACAGACATCTCACTGTACCCTGTACAAATTCACCGTTGACATAATAGTATGGAGTTTCCTTCATGTCGTAGGTGTCTTCATCAATGTCAAGCACACAATATCCATACTGAGATGTTTTGTCTCCTCTATTATATGTAGCTGGGGCAATAGAATGAACTATACCAATGTCGCTGGTAGAAACAGTTTGGACACCCATTTTATGATAATGTCCTGTAAACAAGACATGAGTCTTATCGTGTATAACATCTTCGATGTCCTGTGCCACAAAGTCCTTGATGTCTGACAAATTGTGGTGCATGGCACAGAATACCAACTCACAACCATCCAATTTAGAGAATGCCTCACGAACTTGTGATAAAGGGAAAAGCAGGTTGCCTCTGTCCTTGGTAGATTCATAGCATCGCCATGAAGAGTTTAATGCTACAAAGCCATATTTTTTGCTGTTGATTTCTCGCATAAAAGTTGTGTGAAATTTTGTAACATTAGCAATCTTACCAAACTTGTCATGAATAAACTTGTTGTAGTTCTTAAATCTATTCATACTTAGTTTGACTTGTTCATTGGACTTGCAAAAATCTTCCAATTCTTCATTTGTTGAGATTAGAGCAAGGCTATTTTTGATGACGTCTAATTCATCATCTCTCTGCATATCATGATTTCCTGGAACAATCAAAAGACGTTCTTCATTCAAACCACAATTTTTCAATATCGGTTTGAACAAGAATTCATATACAGTCTTATATACATCATATCCATAGTCCTTGAAGACAAGGTCACCAGAGAACACGATGAAATCAATACTCTTCCCTTTAATGCTTTCAGATAGCTTTTGAGCTAAGTTCTTAAAGTCGGAAGCATTGTCCTTTTTATAGTGGAAGTCTGAAAAATGTAATATTCTGACCATATTATTATCTCGATTAAGAAAATTATAAAGCTATTTTCCTTGCTTTATTTGCTTCTTTTACTACATATATGCCACGAGGTAGCGATTTGAGGACATTTCCGTAACTTTCAGCGACATTACCAGCGACAATGCGCTTGATAAGGATTCCATTGACAGAATAAATGAAAATATCCCCTTTAGCTACTCCTATTTCTGGTGTGTTTATACCAGACGGCTCTGTTGTTCCCAAAAGAATATAAGAATCTTCTAAGGCGTTGTAATAGTAAGCCTTTATTGCGGTTATGCTCTTTCCTTTGAGGGCAACGACAGATTGAGGAACCAATATGTGGTATGTAGTTTTTGACTGGCTGAACACTGGTTGTGTGGTAACATAACTATATTCTTCACCATCTGCAACAATCTCCAACTTTATCTTGTTTTGGAAGTTATTGGTTGAAGGGTTGACGAAGTTCAATTCAAAGGCTCTTCCAGAAACAGTTTTCTCAAAAGTATTCTCAACCTCAGTAATATTTCTTTCCAAATATAGTCTTGGATTGTCTAAATGATTGTCGGGTACGGTTATCTCTGCCTTGCCACCCTTAACTGTTACTTCAGCTTCAGTAGGTGCAGATGCCCAAACCTTACACCATGTTGGATCTATATCTGACTTGGAATATAATACCAATTTGTAGTCGCCATCTTCAAGAGTTGTAGGCAATGCAAAATCCAAGTGTCGTGTTTCCGCAAACTTGTTTCCTGCACTCAGTCCGTAGGTGCGCTGACGGAGGATGTTGATAAGTTGGCCGTCTTTTTCAAGTCCCCAGCCATAGTTTATAGTCGCTTTCTGCAAACTGTAGTTTCTGAGATTGCAACTGAGCGTGAACTTCTCGCCCAAGTTTACAGTTGCCTGTCTCAGCAAAGTGTCCTTATTCAAGATGATGGCTTCCTCTGAAATACATCTCTGCAATGGATAGGATGCATGTTCGGGTGTGGGGTAGCAATTGATAACCATAGCTTGCGTAGCGTTATAGCAAACACCACGACCACCAGGGCTCGTTCCGCTCTGATTGAGTACATTGATGTCTGCGAACTTGTCCTCACTACCTAAATGTCCGAAATTCACATGATACTTGCCATCAGCATCAAGACCGTCAATGACAAACATGTGACCTGCTTCTGTTCCGTCAAACAACCATGTGCCACGATAGAACACGGGATGACCTGCTCGAAGTTGTGCATTCAGAATCTCAATCCATTCAGCTGTGGAGTAGTGCTGACGACGCAAATATCTTGCATCTTCAGAAATATGCAGGTTGTGCTGCAAGCCATACAGCATCTTTGCATAGTTGTTGATGGATGTTGCCGAGCCATACTGAGCATACATAGCTGCACCGCAAGCATAAACCAAATCAGCTACTGCCTTTGCTTGTTGGTCGGTATATTCACCTCGGTAATCATCCTTAATATTATCCCAATCAAATTTATAATTTTCAAAATCAACATGCACAGCATACTTTTTTGCTCCACTTTGGTAAGAGACACTTTCATATCCATGAGCAGGTTGCTTATACTTGGTAAGTATCTGCGCAATAGCCACAGGCCCACATCCTGCCGCTGAATTATCGGGACAGCTATTATTGTATGGTGCAGTCTGACTATATTTTGTTGTCAACATAGGGGCAACTTCTTGTGCCGACACAGCTATATTACCACAAAATAATGTAGCTGCAAATAATGTTGTCGAGTAAATCCTTTTCATACGCATAGTGTTTGGCGAGTTAATAAAATGTGTTGATTGTTACATTTTTAGGAAATCTCATTTATCCCAAATTTTCAAGAGGGTCTTATTCAATTCTTCAGAAGGCGTGAATTTTTTAATGTCAGAACGATGATAGCCTATCTTTTTCATAGCCTTGACAAGCCCCTTACGCATCTTTTTACAGTTATCCCACCATTGCCATGGTGGTAATTCTGCAAAATAAGAAGCAAGTGTATAGATGTTTGCATTGCTAAAATGATCATTTTCGCAAAGCTTGTATAATTTCCAAAATGAAATTTTGAGCATTGCCAAAGCATTGCAGTCTGTCCAATTAAAAGACAACTGGTACAAGAAAACATATAGCCTTTCTTCATCTAATTCTTTGATGGTTGGCAACATATCAAACCAATGTTGGCTACCTCCTTGCTTTACCTCGACGGAGGTAGGAGGGACTATATCCGTTATGAAATATACACTTTCCTTGGTATAGTGATGTTGTGACTTCATCCATTGAATAACTGATGGAATGTCTTTTTTACAAAGATATGTGCATAATTCGTTACGACAGTTACCTTCTTGAATATATTGCAGGCAATCTTTTACTCCGTCTGAATAATACTTAGAAATGGCATTCTTAATTGTGTCGTTTAATTGTATGTCCAAACACAAAGTTCTATTCATCAAAGTTGACCAGTCTTCAAACTTGGATAAATCAATTCCCTCAAATACAGAGAGAAGAACACTTACCTTTGACTTTGGGGCATAAAGCCAATATGTGTGATATAGCCATGATTGGGCTAAATTCAACAGCGATAGATACAGGCTCCAGTTTTCCTCAAACAATTTCTGCTGCCATTCTTCACTTATTTTATTTGCTGTATATTGTAGAAGTTCTCGTCCATATGTACTTATATGTTCAAAGCTTACTACATTGTTCAAAAAAAGTTGAAATGTATTGTAATCTCTACAGATATATTGCTCAACCGTGGAATATGGATATTTTTCACTGAAATCTATCGCATTCTGATAGTCGTTTACACATAAATCCAAGTAGAAAGCATCCAAAGTGGTAAATAATTTTACCACTTTGTCCGTCAGGAATGCTTCTTTTATTCTCACGCCTTCATTTTTGTTTGGGAAAGAAGAAGAAATCTGCGCCAATATCTGTTGAAAGGTTGTTTCCTCTGGTTTCTCCAAGCCATAAAGGAGATAACCAAAAGTACTTAACTTTTTGGAATTACTTTGTATGTCTGAAGAGAATGTCCTTAATATTTTATCAATCTTGGAATTTTGCTTCTTAATGGCATTTGCAAAATATACAAGTCCCAAATCCGTAGAGTCTGACGGTATGTTTTCAATACTGGCGACATCATGTAACCTACATGCAACAGAGTTAGAAAAAGACAAATTCATTTCATTGTTGACACCTGTTGGATTCGCAGATGTACCACTACATATATATAAATCTCCAATGGCTTTAACTGGCAAATATTGCAGAATAGAAAGTATCAGTATTTGGTAAGCCACGGACTTATATTCTGCCAGAAAAGATTCATGGCTTCCTTGTAGCAAGATATTGTATAGATAGGCAATTTCCTTTAATGAAAAATTGTCTAATGGCATTGAAGATTGCCATGTTTCTTCATTGGCAATATTAAGAGGTGTATCATATCCTGTCAGTGGGGCTTTTGGCCTTCTGAAGAAATGGAATAATGCTCTGAAATCAAAATCTCTTGATATTTCTTCTAAGTTTATAATGAAAGAATGTGTCCAAACACACCCTGGTCTGCTCATTTCTGGAGCATACCATGATTTTGCTATCACATAATAATGGCTTTGAGGTAGTCGATAAGTCGTTATATAGGAAGAATCGTCCCCTACAGTAGGAACAAACTCCGTCCAATCACTTCTCATCTTCATGTAATCTTCATCTTCCATAGGAAGATTTATTGAAGAATACAAAAGGTTGTGTCCTTGATTATATCCGTGAAGTGTCTGATGTATTCTCATGTTTACGAAAGCAGATAATCTAAAGGAAGGGTTATGTCGAATGATTTTTCTCCTTTTGGTGTTATCACAAAGGAGCGTTTGCCCTCTATTGTCTTGTTCATGCAATCATCTATGTCCATCTTGTCGTTATACTCCCATCCTTGAGCACTTATTCCAAAAATGTATGCCTCTGGAAAATACTGATTAAGAAAATTTCCAAGAAAAGGGCATTCCTGTTTCAAATAGTCGTATGGTTTCTCTTCGCTATTATGCAAGTCCCAAGATGTCAATCCTATAGCTATTCGTTTCCATGGAAATAATCGTCTAAGTTCCTTGATGAGGAGAACATTTTGCACCCCTTCATATATATGTTGAGATGTAAATTTGGGTATCTTTTCTACAGATGCAGGTTCCTCATTCTCATCTCCAAATGATTCGGTCAACACAAGTGTTGGAATCTTCTTGATAAAAAACAAGAGTGAGTCAGGCTTCTCATTCCAAGAATTTATAATTTCACACTGTTTTTCCAGCAGCGAGCTAAAGTCTTCTCCAGCAATGTCTGGCATATTGACATCCAGGTTCTTTGCATCTGCATTTCGTGTCAGTTTGAATTCAAAATTAGTCACCTTTCCACGAGAAGTTCTATCAACAACTTGCTGTCTAAGCCATGGATTTTGAAGCCGATTGATTACTGACATATCATTAGGAACTTCACGAATACTCAAATTCTGTCCATCTGTAGGATTGTGGAGCAGATAACTGAGTGCTGCAATATAGGTAGTCTTTCCTGCTGCAGGAAGACCCGCAATCAAACACTTTGCCATATTAATGCTCTTTTATGAATTGTTTGACCCAATCTAAGTTTACTTCTCCACTGTCATTCCAGTTCTGGTTGCTTTCGCTTTCAACAATGCCTTGCAGAAGTTGTTTCAACGTGTCGGATTTCTGTATATCATTGGATGTCAAGTCAATACTTTCTACATCCTGCTTACCTATAATATTTCTGAACGTTGGTAATATTGCTTGTTTTTTCTTTTCATATCTATCAGCTCCTTCGCTTGGAACGATGTCAATTTTGTTGAAAAGAATACTTACCTTAGTTTGTGGTCTGAATATTCCTGCTGCTTTCATATTGTTAAGCAGGTTCTTGTAATATTGAAGCATTTGCAGATAGTCTGTTCCCAACAACATAGGAATATCTATGAAGAAAAGAATCCTGTCTGCATTTTGTATTAGTATATCATTCTCTATTTTCCCTTTCTTGTCCGCATACTCACGATAATCTTCTCCTGAGTGATCCGAAAAAATAGTTACCTTTTCCTTGCCATCCTTGGAAAAACGGAACGTCAGCAAATGCGCTTCTCCACGTATAGTACGTTTTGTCGCAGGGGGAATCCCTTCCATTATCTTATTGTATCTGCGCAAGAATGACCTGCGTTCTAATCCAACCAATGTATCAGAATCGAAAAACTTGTAGTCTCCGATACCTCCATCTGTAAGCAGGATATGATAACAGGTGGCAACAAAGGACGTTTTTCCATATCCTTCAAAGCCTACCAAAACTGTTATGTATGGTTTAGTTTCAGTCATGAGCAAATTCAACTTCTCGTCTTCATCCAGAGCCTCACCGATAAATACACTGTTGTCATTCTGAACGGTAGACAAAGGTACTGTAGCTTCTTCCTGTCTAACTTCTCCTTCTTGCAGCAAATCTAAATTACTCTTCATCATAGATTTGATTTAAAATGTTGTCTATCAGCAATTCATAATAAAGATAAATACAAAACTCCTTGACACTCAACTGTATGGTAGAAATGTTATTCAAGCATATATCCGTTTCTCCTTTAGCTTTACGTAAAAGCAAAGAAGAGCCTGAACATAAGTCTTTAATGTAGTCTTTTGCGTATGGCTTTAGGGATTCTGTAATTTTTTGTACAGATTTCCTTGTCTTACTTTCATCTTCACTCAACAAGTGCATTGTTGAACTATAAAATGGAAAATCATAATAATAGTATTCCATTTTACACATCAACTTGCAGAGTGCAACGAAAACTCTGGCAAAAGGATCGGCTATAGTTCGCAGGTCTTCATGTCTCAACACCTTTTGGTACTCATAAAAAGCTGCTGATTTTGCAATCTTTTTGAATTGGTCATCCATTTCATCCTCATCTTCCATCTCTTTGAAATCCGACAAAGGACTATCTGATTCTGCTATCTTTCTAATAAGGGTTAAGTCGCCTGTGTCGTCAAGACTGTCTATTTTCTTTATATAGTTGGATATATGCTTTCCATATAATTCTTGAATCAAGGTGCCACATGGTATTCTATTGGTACGTTTCTTAACCAATAGCATGTAATTCATGAAGATGGATGCCAAGATGGAACAGTCTTTTTCGTCATCTTCTTCCATCACCATAAAAAAGCAAGAATATCCTGCCAATCGCTGAACAACACTATTAGGTAGAGAGGCCAATGTCCCTTCTTTAGCGACTGCTGCATTTAAGGTGGTATGAAAAGCCTCGTCTTCTGTTCCTACAAGGAAGTATGTTGTTATACATTCCATTGTTTCAAACTTGTCAGCATTCTCGTCATAGCAATAATCGTGGCAAGCCTTGTCTATTACTTCCAAGACATTTTCATTATATGGAATAACGACAGACCCTTCCAAAAAACGTTTTAGTTTTTCCATACGATAATTATTCTTTAAGTTTTATCCACAATTCAGACAACCTGTTTGTTTCTTCCATTGTTTTAAGGAAATGAACAGAATTGGCACTAAGTGACATATTAGAATCATAGAGTCCAAAGTCTTGCATGATTTTAACAGCTTTGGGACTTTGAAGAAATGTAAATCTAATTTCACGCAACGTCACTCCGTCAGGTAATTTGATAGTATCCATCTTTTCTCCTTCCTTTTTGATGAGCCATCTGTTAGGCTGGCGTTTTTTCAGTTCGATCTTAAACGTCTTGCTCTCTTGACCAAAATGTTCAAATGTTTCTTTGTCGTATTTCTCAACATATAACTGTACATTCAGGTTGTCTTTGCTTCCATTTCCTCCCTCTTCTAATTCCAAAATGTTATAGACAGAGAAGTACTCTGATTGGTCACCGTCGATTGGTGGCTGAAATGCACCAGACAAAATATGAACAGCATTGTTGTCATCGGATGCTGGTTTGTGTAGATGTCCAAAGACTTGTATTTGAAATTTGCTATCTAAGACCTTCTGAATCTCTGTTCCATTTTTGATGCGACTTAATGGGTGATGCATCATAAGAATATTAATGTTTCCTTCTACAGGCGCATCAATATTGTATGCCAATTTTGGAAGAAATAGTTTGTGCCCCTTATTGTCATCATCGATGTCATCCCAATCCGAAATCAGAGCACTGTTTATTCCATATAGGTTTATCTGATACTCACCGACTTGCGACAAAGGATATTTAACGTACATTTTATGAATCAATGAGTTGTACTGTTTTTTCTTGTCATCCAAGCATTTCGCCATAAGTGGTTCAATGCTATCAAAAGTCGATGCAAAAGTATGATACTCCTTGAACGGAGAATACAACAAATTTGCAGACTCTACATCATACTGCAATATATCATATAAATGTTTGTCTGCATCTGTTGTCTCACAACTCATGCCTGCATGTATCAAATGCCTGATACCGCTTTGTGGAGCATTGAAATTTTTGTCATGATTTCCTGGCACAACATACACCTCATGCTCTGGACACTGGCATTTTAGGCATAAATCCTTGATGAAAGCTCTTGCTTTTTCATATTCTGTTTTTGCTCCTGTATTGGCAATGTCTCCACTTATAAGAATGTGGTTTATACATCCTTTTGCGTCTGCATAGTCTTTTATGTCATCCAATAATTTTCTTCTTATTGGATAATATTGGTCATGTTCTCCAGGAAGTGACCATAAGTGAATATCCGATATAATTAAGATACGTACCATATTTGTATTTTGCGCCGTTTGCATCATTTATATCACCTCGCTCACGCTCACCTCATTCATAATCTTGCGCCACAAGTCCTTGGTCATGGCGATAGTGGGAGATACGCTGAACTTATATTGCTTGCCAATTGAACGCAAGTTGTATACCACATTATGGCGACTTCGTTTTATTTGTTCTGTTTCATCAGCATTTCCTTCCTTGGTGATGATAGGGAACATATACTCTGTGTCGGAGGTATATTTGTCGGCTATCTGCTGCATTGCCTTGTCCCATTTGATGGTGACAGCAGGATTGTTGTCTGATGTATGGGAAATGTAGGTGAGCATTCCGTCTTTAACGTTGGATTTCTTCAGATATGCTATGTCCACATAGTTCATTCCTCTTGCATAAAGTGAGAACAGGAACATGTCTCGTGCGAAATCTTGCGACTTGTTAAGATTGAGAGTTTGCAAATAGCGCAACTCGGCTATCGAGGGAAACTGTTGGGCGGCAAGTTTTGGCGATGGTGTCTTGTTTACCAAGCGAAAAATGTCTTGCTCTTGTATTTTGCCTCTTTTTACAGCTTGCTTATAGAATGCACACAGTTGCGAAAGGTAGAAAGCGGTTGTAGATGCCGACAGCCCCTGTGTTTTCAGCCATGTCTCGTAGTCTTTGACAAACAAGCCGTCCCATTTGTCCATAGGGGTGGGCTTGTCGGCCATAAACATCAATAGGCGATTGGCTGAATACTTGCGTGTCTCTGCGGTATGCTTTCTGCCTTCTTTCGTAAGCTCGTCAATGATCTTTTGTGCAAAAGTTGCGAAATCGGTCATGGTATGATGTATGAATCTTTAGAACAGATAATCATATTGCGACAAGATTCTTTGATAATCATTCTCATATCTGGTCTTGTCGTTAGGACTGATATGAGGACTTTTTATAATCTGTTCCATTTCTTGGAGTACCTTGCCTCCTTCACGCATGATGGGGTCGAGGTGTTCCTTGAACTGTTCTATGAATGGTGAATAATAGTAGCCTATCTCCTCAATGATGAAGGAATAGATGTTCCATGTGTCATTGAAGGTAATGCGATTGTGTGTCACCTCATCCAAGGCGTACTTTCTCAAATAGTCGATGTTTTCTGCTTGCAATGCCACTTCCTTGTCGTCTCTCACAGGATGGAAATAGCGGTCTATCAGTACTTGCCGCTCCTGCAGGTTGCGCTGATAGAAAATATTCTCATGGGTGATTGAGGTTTTGCATTGCTCCACTTCCTCAAAGTGCTCGGCATGAACACCGCTGATGGCTACGCTCATTCCACCGATGTCCATCACCAGACGGCGATCTCGGTCAATACGAATGATGTAGCCTTCCAAGCCTGCCATCTCACCTGTGGTGATACGGAGGAGAATGCGGTTGCGAGCATAATAATGATAAGGGTGGAGAAGAAAACGGATGTGCTCAGGTGAAGTCTCTACGACACGCATGAAGGGTTGCATCTGTGAATCTTTGATTTCTGCTACTCTGCCTGTGCTGCAGTTCTTGCACAAATAAGTGCGAGGGAAATTCTTGTCAAGATAGGTTTGTATTTCTTCTGGAAAACCTTGGAAGAAGACCAGACCGCTGACGGTCGGCACTTCCTGATGCTGCACCCTATGTTTGCCAAGTTTCTTGAAATACCGTATGGTTTTATGCACGAAATAGGTTCTGCCGTCTTTAATCAGCTGTGCCTCCATGCCCTGCACTTTGCTATGATGCACAAAGAGATACGACCATGTGGTTCCGTCCGATTGACGACACTTCTTTACCTCTGAACCAGTCTTTACGTCTGGCTCAGTAACGTGGTTGCCCTTTGGAGAAACAAGTTTCTCGTCGGCTGTAGAAAAAGAACTCGTACCATCCGGTTTCATAAATCCTGCTCTACTTTATGTCCTCAGCTGCAACCATACATGATGGTTGTGGAAGCCTAGTCCATTTGTTATTGTTGCGCATAATCTTAATCGTATTATGAGTGCTTGGCATGCTGCCTCTGCACATGTATCTTTATTTTACATTTGTCGCACACTCTTATGGTAAGAGAGCAAAAACAGCCGAAATGACCACAAATCGGCTGTTTGGAGAGTTCTTTTGAGGCGGATTTGCTAAACATCTGTGTTAAATTTTGGGGATGGCATGCAGAAAATGATAAAATCTGACACGTAATCCAACATTTTTTCGTACTTTTGCATCAAGTTGTATCTCTTACCATAAGAAAGGGCGAAGTTTGCTAAACATTTTATCCCATCATTCTGGGGGTGCGGTAAACATACCGATTTATTTACAACTCTTTCAAGATCTTTTGATAAAATCCGCTCGTTGGCTTTGCAATTCAGCCTTGAAACAGGATAAAACATGTCCTGTTTCAAGGCTGAATTGCAAAATGGCTATAAAAAAAGAGAGCTTTCTGATTAGGTCTAAAAGTGAAGACTAATCAGAAAACTCTCTATATGGAATGTGTATTGTCAGCTTTTTTAAATTGTAGCTATAGTATTCTCTGACAATACAGAATCTGCTACATTCTTTATGACAAAACAGAATTCAGGCAATCTGTTGTCTTCATCACGAGACATGATGTTTGTGGAAATCTTTCGTAATTCTTCAGAAGATATGAAATTGCCGTCTTCGTCAAACAAAATGCTAAGGGCTGCCTTGCGGCGTTCTTTCAGCAAGTCACAATCCAAACGCAATGTTTCTATGTCTGCTTGTGCTTGGTCGTCTGTTGCTTGTACCCCTCCCACGACATCATATTGGAATGCTGTTTCGCACCCGGGCATTAATGGCGTATAATGCAAAGGCTTGTCAACCTTGCTATCATCACAATGCCTAAGTGTCGGATCGTTTGTGGCAACTCCCATGAGGTTGGCATCATCATCGGTAATGCTACAAGTAAGCAAGAGGTTCTTATATTCACCCACTAATTCACGATGAGCGCCCTTGGGAACGACATGCTCCACAGATTGTTTTCTGCCTTCCGAATCCTCGAATATGCGCAATCCACAATAGCAACATATTCCGCCTTGCTCATCGTACATCTGGTGCTTTAAGTCCCATAAGTGGGGAATCACCTGGATGTCTCGAACCATCCTCCAAAGTTTGCGGCCTGTTAGTCCTGGATATACGTTCGGGTTGAGAAGACTCTGCTCGTCCAACTGTCGAACTTGCAGCTCTGCTTCGTGACGGCGAACGACTTCTGTAGAATAATCTTTTCTTACAAGTCTCATCTTCCTATGATTTCTAAGCGTTTGATAATGGCACGGAGACGGACAAGTTCTGGTTGTGTCGGTTCTGTTTCCTTTTCCAGATCTGAAAGCAATGCCTTGGCTTTCTTGAGATCTTTTGCTGAAACACAGTCCTCTATAGCTCGTATTTGTTCCATCACCGCTGATGTGCGGTTGGCTGCTCCCATGTTTTCTGCAATAAGACTGTTGGCATCGATTCCGTATGTGCGGTGAACACTGAGGGTTCGCATACCATCATCTACGTGCATGCTATATACAATGTTCTCCGGTTTGTTCTCTACTCCAGACAGTACCAATGGTGAATGGGTGCTGATGATAAACTGTACTCTCGGGAATGTCTTGCGGAATCGTGCAAGAACGGACTGCTCCAACTCGGGATGCAAGTGGAGGTCAATCTCGTCAATCACCACAATTCCGGCAAGGTCGGTTGTACTTCCGTTGCTCAGAAGTAATGAACGATATGCAATATCGAGTACCATAAAGAACAGACGCTTGTAACCTGCAGGAAGTTTGATAAACGATGGATTGCTTCCGTCACGTGTCTGTAGGCAAAGTCCGCTTTCTTCATATACACTGACAAAGAAATCTGTCACTTCGATATTCTTGTCGCCCTGCGAGAATTTTATCAGGCAATTGCGGATAGCCTGAACCTCGTCATCGTAGCGGGATTTCTCTCGTTCAGCATTTTCGAGGCGTGACTTGTGGAGTTTTATGTCCTCATTGTATTCTTCTTCATTTACTATACCCTGAGCCTTAGCATTCTCACAATTCTCTAATGCCTTTTTCTCTCCATCTACTGTACGATTTGCTCTGTCCCAAAGTGTCCAGATCATCGTGAGCCGATTTATCCAGATGTCGGAATAGGCTGTTTCTTCATCCCAACCAAGATAACCGAGGTTTCTTAGACTCATCTCTTTTTCGCTGAGCTTGGTCTCTTTGGTTACATGAGGAAAACCATCAGAGAAATAGGCAAACATTGGTAGCTGGTCTGTTTCTTTGATGCGATTCTTCAAACGCATGGATGCTTCTCCAAACTTACTTGGCTGCACCTTAAAGGTGGAGGTGGAGGCATACATGTCCCAATCAAGGGAAACACCTTCGAATGTGGCACACGCATGTATGTTGACAAAAGAAAATGGCATCCCGGTCTTTGGGTCTCTTGTCAAATCTTCTCCCTTATTATAATCACGTGGCTTCAAATCTGGAAAACCTGCACCCAGATTGAGCGCTTTTTCTTCTTTGTCGCGTTTGAATGCAAAGCTGAGTGCCTTGTGGATGGCATGTATCAGCGTAGTCTTTCCTGTCCCGTTTTTGCCGAACAGCACTGTCAGCCCTGGGGCGAAAGTGATACGGTAGTCACTGAAACAGCGGAAATTCTGTATATGAAGTTCATTTAACTGCATAATGTATTTCTTTATTATGTTAATCTTTATTTTGAGGTGTCTCCAATTCGTCAAAGCGGAGTAGTTCATTGATGTCCACTTCCAGAAGCTTTGCTATCTTCATGAATGTCTCCATCGGAGGTTGGGCATTATTCGTACACCACTTTGATACTGTCGTTGGAGCAACGCCAAGTGCTTCTGACAACCATTTGTTGGATTTACGCTTCTCGGCGAGCATCACCTTGATTCTGTTGATTGGTCTGTCCATTGTATGAATTCTAATAAATTATCGTGTGCAAAGTTACGCATATATTTTGTAATAATGTCGAAATTCTGCAATAAACACGATTTTTATAATATTTATTAGCGTTATCACCACTTTTTTGACTTAAAAATGAGTATTAATCACCTGTTGGATGATTTTCTTGTTGGCTTCATTGATGGTTGCTACGTCTATTGACTGCAAGTAAATCTGTGTGGTCTTGTAGGAGTTGTGTCCCATGCCCTCGCTGATGGTGGCTATCGGTATGTTCATGTGCAAAGCTACGCTTGCCCACGTATGGCGTGCCACGTAGGTGGTCAGCGGTATCTTCAAGCCTACTATCTCACCGATTTTCTTCAGGTTGTAGTTCGTGTTGTGCTCTACCTTGCGGTATGCGGTGTATGGAGAGGAATCCTTGCCTGTCAGGATGGGCAGCAGATAAGGAGAGTCCTTGGTTTGCTCGGCATATTTGTCGATGATGGCTTGCATCGGTTTCAGCCACTCAATGTTGAGGTTTTGGTGGGTCTTGCGACGGTTGTAGTTCACCAAGCCACACTTCAAGTCGGTCTTTTTCAGGAACGCCATATCCACAAATGCCATGCCTCGGAGATAGAAACTGAGCAGAAACAGGTCTCGTGCCTTATCAAGGGATGATCCTCTTGGCAAGTCCAATTTCTCTATTTTACGAATATCCTTTACAGTAATGGCTCGTTTGGCAGTTCTCACGTTAGCGGTCTGCATGTGAGCGAAGAGGTCGTTGGGTGGAGCTTGCCCTGCTTCCACCGCCTTGTTGTAGAGGGTGCGGAGGGTTCGCAGATAGAACGCAACGGTGTTTTGTCCGATACCTCTGTTGAACAGCCATGCCTGATACATCTCCATCATGTCGCTTGTCATTTGTGAGAAGGTAAGGTCTTCATTGTCACGAAACTCCATGAAGCGGTTGGTAGCATTAGCATAGTTGTTCTTGGTACCGATGCACTGCATCTGCTCTTTCTTGGCTATCTGTTGGCGGAAGAAAGCAAAAACGCTCTGGCTCGGTGGCAGCTGCTGTATCTCCTTGGCAATGTCGTCAATGGTATAAGGGATGCCCTCTGCATCCTTATCACGGATGATACGCTGCATCTGCTTCATCTCCCAATCTATTTGCGACTGGATGAGCTGCAGATGTGCCTGTCTGCTGTTGCGGTTAGAAACAATGATAGCCGACTTCTTGTCGTTCCACTCTTCTGGAAAGACATGATAGTCGGTACTAATCCAGCGCAGACTGCGCAGGTGGATGAGGTGATAATACAATGTGCCTTCCTTTCCCGGCACCGAGGATGCTCTGAATTTTACTTTTACTGTTGCCATAAAACTTACTTTTTTATTTGTGAATAATGTTGCTTTTTGGTTATTTATACCTTATTATATATGTAAGCAACGGTATGGCAAGAATGTAGTTGTATATCAATAGCTATTTGGAGTCACTTCGTCGTTGTTGCTTCTATGGCTTGTATAGCAATAGTAGCTCTGTCTGTCTCCTCCTATGGATAGAGGCTATCTTGCGTCTTTGGTATCTGCAAAAGTCAAGATACTCCCTACGTATGTTTCTTTCGCCTTGCTCTATTTTCTGCAGGAGTCGGCTCTTGGGGTACTTTCCATTCCCTAATATCTTGTAGGGTCCGACATTATAGGCAAGTACGGCAAGGAGCAAGGTGTCTCTTCCGTACTTTCTGAATAGGGTGCAGAGTTTTCTCAGGTCAGAGCGCAATAGCGAGTCTGCCTGTTGAAAGGTGAGGTTCTTCCTGTACTTCTCATGTGGCAATATCCGATGTCCCCACCCGATATAGGGATAGTTGCGTTTGATGTCGTGCCACCCCTCATAATACTTGATGCAACGCACGGCTCGTTCAAAGGGTGATAAAGCGAAGATGCCCAAGTCGCTTTGGCTTGGGCTATCTGTTGTGGGGGGCTTGTTCTGTGCCTTGATATTCTGGCACAGTAGCAAGAGTGCTATAATGATGTATGTCCGTATCTTTCCTGTCATGAATCTCGTTTTGTTTTACTTTGATGTATTGTCACTTGGCATTCTTCTTGTTGAATATCTCTGCTATCATGGCTTTCACGTCCTCACCAACTTGCACGAAGTTCTTGTAGAGGATGCGCTCGCGCTCATCACGGCTCTTGAAGGTGTAGAACTTGGGCAGTGGCATATACTCGCTTTCCTCCTTCTTGATGTCTGCCATATTGAAGTCGGTCTTGCAATAGAACTTGCTGGTCTTGAACTCATCGCTCTCCTGTATGTTCATGCTGCCATTCATGCCTGTCTTGGTTGCCACAAAGTCTCTTGCGGTCTGACCGCAAATCCATCCTGTCGGCATGTCAGAGATTTTACTGGCTGGCACAAGACTGTCCATATTCTCATTCAGGTTGATGCTCGTCTTGTCTCT
>ULRF01009235.1_pt1 | contig 56223 bp, 41 predicted proteins | sample 1955131 | NCBI WGS metagenome assembly ULRF01 (sample SAMEA4835673, study PRJEB28245) | human gut metagenome | biome: gut microbiome; material: fecal sample | place: Denmark | collected 2008
AATACAATAGCCTTTTCAGACCCCTTGCAGCGTATTTCAATGTTCTAATTCTTCGAGCGAAAAACGGGACTCGAACCCGCGACCCCGACCTTGGCAAGGTCGTGCTCTACCAACTGAGCTATTTTCGCAAGTATTTCAATGAGCGTTTCCGCTTTTGCGTTGCAAAGGTAGCCACTTTTTTTTATCCCACCAAATTTTTTCGCCGAATTTTCGCTTTTTATATTTTTGATTTTCCGCAGCAGACACATTCGGATATTTTCGCACCACCGCATCACACCTAAACAATGGTCATATATACACCATTTACAAGCATATAGCCCACAGCGCGTATGATGCCTATGGAACATATCAAAATAGGGCCGCGATAGGGCGCTGTGTAAAAACAGTGGATTGATTTGTCCCCAAAAAGTTGAATTAAATCCTTTTTGGGGACAGCAGGTCACTCTACTGTTGCACCGTCTCGACCGGGGCTTCGAGTATTTGAGCGCTTATGGTGTCAGCGGTATGTATCAATGCCACCAGTGGCGTCTTGGAGCACGCGGCACGATACGAACGCTCTTGTTCGTAACTATTCGTAGCCAAATCCCAAGCGCCCATGTGCCAGCGTATGGCCATGAGTTCCTCGTCCTCGAGGTCAAGGCCGCTGCGCAGAAGCATTACCACTGATTTTTCGCCATGGCCAAGGGGAAAATTTGAGTAGTCTACCTGATACTCATCATATTTCTCATATTGACCCACCTCGTTACGGCGCGCTCGTTGCACCTTGCGATAGATATCAGCTTTGCACACATCGTGCAGCAATGCCGCAATAGCGATGGAACCCACAGGCATACGCGCTTCAAGGTCGGGACGTAGCGTCAATAGCGATGCTCTCATAGCCATAGCCGCATCGTAGACGCACAGGGAGTGCTCCAGCAGTCCGCCGGGATGGTTGAAATGGTTGCGCACGGACGCCGGAGCTTCAAAGAAACCCCAACTCTCCAAATCCTGGATTACGAAGTCCATATTTTCGCGGCCCGTAGCCGCAAGGGTGTCTATAAATCGCTGTTTCTTCTGTTCTAATGTTTCTTCGCTGAATGTTGACATTTTATATTATTGCGTTTCTGTATTTTTTCAAATTATAGTATAGGCGAAAGCAGGCGCACCACCGATTCGGCAACCTTGAGCGAACGACGCCGGCGCGCCCACGTGGCCTGATACAAACGCGTGCATTGGCGCATGTCTCGATGGAATATCTCGGCCATTTCCTGAGTGAAGCGCGGCGAGTACACAAAGAGGTTTGCCTCGAAATTATGCTCGAAGCTTCGAAAATCAAAATTGGTGGAACCCACGGAGGCTATCTCGTCATCGACTATAAGCGTCTTGGCGTGCATCATCCCGGGGTTATAAAGGTATATCTTTATGCCCGCACGCAGACACTCGGCAATATAGGAGAACGATGCGTATTGCAACAGGCGCGAGTCGGTGCGCCGCGGCATCATTATACGCACATCCACACGCGCCAAAGCTGCCGTCTGCAAAGCCTTGAGCAGACCTTCGGTAGGCAGAAAGTATGGTGTCTGGATGTACACGCGATGGCGCGCATTGGCTATGGATTTATGGAACATCATTGCGATATTACTCCATTGCGCCGTAGGGCCGGAAGTGATAAGCTGGACACCCATATCTCCGGGCGCCGGGTCGTTTTGCTGCACACTGTCGTCCAGCAACGGCTGTCCCATAAAGTTCCAGTCCACGGCAAAAGAATACTGCAACGAGGCCACGGCCGGACCGACAAGCCGCAAATGCGTGTCGCGCCAACTGTCAAAATTTTTGCCTCCGGTAATATAGCGGTCGGCGATGTTCATCCCGCCTATGTACCCTACTTCACCGTCAATAACGCATATTTTGCGGTGGTTGCGCCAATTGATGCGCGTACCGAAGGGTGGAAACGAGACCTTGAAAAACGGGTACACTTCTATCCCGGCAGCACGCATACGCTTGAAGTAGCGACGATGAGTGTTCAGCGACCCCACATTGTCGTATATGACATGCACGGCCACACCGGCACGCGCACGCTCTATGAGGACATCCGCTACACGGGTGCCTATCTCATCATCCAATATTATATAATACTGTAGATTGATGTAACGTTTAGCCTTGCTCAGGTCGTCAATAAGTGCTTCGAACTTGGATGCCCCGTCGGTGTACACCTTGATGTCATTGCCGGGATAGTATTCGGCTGACTCCAAAGACTTGGCCAAGCGTATTTGCTGCCGGGCCTCCGGTGACAGCGTGCGCTCGTTAGCCTCGGACAAGGCCGTGCGCTCGGCTCGTCTGAGACGACGACGATTGCGCCGCGAAATCATTCGCGTATTCTTGATGCTACGCCCGAAGAACAAGTATAACACCACCCCAACGAGCGGAAGCAGGATAAGCACGGTTACCCACGCCAACGACTTGACCGGGTTGCGGTTTTCGCTGACAATCACGCACAATATAACTATCACGGTAATGGCATATATCGTCATCAACGTGTAGTATATCCAACTGTAATCAAAGCTTATATACAAAGCATCCATGGGACATGGCACTAAACGAAGGCACAAATTGCCTCTTCACCACAAATTTACGCACATTTTAACGGCATACCACCACTGTTATAAATAATTAACACTTAACTACCGTCCCGCAACCGCTCAGCTATTGCAATCCTGCCAACATTGAAGCCGTCCATGACGGAACGGCTTCAGTAACCAACAGCCTCTCAGTACCGGCATTGCCTTGTTAATGGCGGTTCTCCCGGACATGGTCCGTTTTCTCCGCCGTTTGCATTCTAAAACTAATATTTCCTCATCAGAATATAAGACAACGATACAACACGACCAAATTTGCATCGTCATCCAAAGTCTACTGGCTTGAGCAAACTCGACTCAGACACACTGACTGAAACACCACCCGTTATCACGCGAATCGGCGGATTACCCAAATATATTAGAATGACATATGATTAAGTCAATATATGCGCTTCCCCTCGTTGTGTTCTTCCCAAATGATGGTTGCGAGATATTTGTCGCTTCGGCATTGGAGATCAGCAACTCCATCTTCAATCAATTCCGATGTGTCGGATTGATAGTAGGCATCGACGGCCTCTTGCAAGGAAACTCCGTAAAGCTCGCAGATGGCTTTTATCACATTTGCGCTTTTATTGGCTTGCATTGCCATTTTTCCGTCTTCACTCATAGCTGTATGCTTTCGATGTGTTTTAGACATTCATCAAGCATCCGTTGACTGCGAATGCAATACTGAATGTTTGGTTTCTCAAATACAAGCAGCCCGAGAGCTTCATCTTCGGAAATTTCGCCTTCAAAATAGCGGTCGAGCGTTTGAATAACTCTATCGTTGACGACACCTCCAATCACAATATCATATTCGCTTTCATCATTCCCGGCACGACATTTGGCGACAAAGTCAAGCCATCGCTTGTCGTAGCTGTCAAATTGGAGAACACGCCATTGCGATGACTCAAACTCAAACACGTATGAATTAAGCCAAGCCGTCCTCTGACGGCGAATAAAACGCTGGGCATAGCGCACTGCCTGTTCATAAATGGGCGTAAGGTAGAATCCCTTGCCGAAATCAAGATAATCTCGAGAATATGCGGTGTCAGGCACTACCACAGATTGGGTCGACGAATGATAAAGTTTTATTATGCAAGCACTCCTTTCTCTCTCATATAGTCTGTAAGATCTTCAACGAGATAACGTGAACTAAAAGTGTGCAGAACGTCATACGATGGCACGATATAATCGTACAGAATCCTCGACTGTTTAAGCCGGCGGTAAACCTCGCGCTGACTCAATTTAAGTACCTGCGCGAGCTTGCTTATGCAGTATGTTACAAATTCAAGAGTCTTAGTATCCATCTTACATCGCTTTAATCATAGATTCGATGAACGCAATTTATTCATCGGAGAGGTGGTATTTAGACAGAAATTATATCTTTGCCAAAGAAATTTGATAGCATGGCAAGTGTAGAGATGGTAAAGTTATGTTCTCCGCTCAACCATCGTGTTACCTCATTAGGGCGTTTGCCGACAGCCTCTGCAAGTTGCTTTCGGTTCAGCCTTTTCTCTTTCATGAGAGCTTCAAGTTTGTTGGAGATTTCAAAAGAGAGCCGGGTTTCTTCTCGTTTTTCTTGTGGAATCTCGTTAAAGATTTCTTTTAAAGGAATGTTTGCAGATTTCATATATCAAATGTTTTATCTGTTATAATTTCTCTCTCCGTTATCGTTACATTGCCCAAACTCTCTTCCTGTTTCAGCAGACGTTCAAATTTCTGCAAATCCATCACGTACCCTTGGAGAGTATCGTCCTCTTGATATGTACGGCGGTTTTTTACATCGCCATTGCCGATAACAAGGATCTTATCGGTCAGCCGCAGGCAATACAGTCGCAATTTGGATTTAAGTACCGGCAGAGCAACAACAGAATCATTCATCTTGCCCTCTCTACGGAAATAGCGTTCCAATGCACCATTGTCTATAATCTGCTCAACAAAACGCATTATCGCCTGAAAGTCAGGATTCAGTTCTGCATTATTTCGGAATTTAGCTATGAATTTTTCAAATTCGTTCTGCTCGTCCGAAAGGAACTGAATGGTGTAGATTGTGCAGCGTTCGCCACTTGTCACAAAAAGAAGTTCTACTTCGCTCATACTCTATTTTTATTATTACGGCGTAAAGTTACGAAATAAATTTTACATATATGTAAATTGTGCAGACTTTTTATAGTAGAAAAGTAGATTAAGTTGAATAAAATTCCCGATGCAAAGATGAACAGAGTTTCTCGGGAGTGGATTTTTTGTGGTAAGCCTTGGTTGTATAGCGACCAAGCACCGGCTGCGCCGACAAGTACTCCAAGCCCACTCGCGAATGCTTCGCATTTCACAGTCCTCCACAAGTATCTATTGTCAAGAAACTTAGTGTTTTTATAAATGGGAAATTTTTTCCGTTCCAATATATAGCGTCAGTGCCGGAACAGGTGCTTTTCTTTGTGCCGCATCGGATCGCCGAGATACACGGTCTTCGACTCGCCAAACACGGCGCTTAAACTCGTGGATAACCCACCTACGAAAGTCCTATCCATTTACGGCATAGTTCGAGCCGAGAGCGGTTGCATTGAAAGCGTCCGCGCCGTTGGTGCGATGTTCCGCATAGTCGCGGCAGAAGTCATGGACGGGAGCTGAAAATTTGCGATTGAGGGACGCTCGCGGTAATACACCGCTGCGGAGCGCATCTTATTGAGCCCGGTGGCGACGCAGGCATCCTTTGATATGAGGGGCTGTGCCGCAAAAAATTGCGGCACAGCCCCTCATTGTATTGTGCGAAAGTGTTACGCGCGATTATCCGCAATGGAAGTAGCGGCGGACGATGCGCAGCATGGCTTCCGTGTCTTCGTGTGCCAGCGCTATTTCGTCGCGGTCATACGAGCGCAAGCGCTTTCACAGAAAGGCTCCTCAGGCTCGATTCTTCGCCGAGCGAGCGCGAAGCAATGACACAAAAGCGCGGCGGCTGTGCCGCAGTCTCCAAATTAAATATCTTCTAAATCTTTTTGGATTTTGGCTTCTACATTTTGAGAATCACGATAACGGATCATAACCATACCCTCATATACACCGGAGGATTTCTCTATTGAGATTTGAATATCACCACCCGATACTTCCCAAAAACAGCCATAAACGACGGTGCCTTGATAAACTTCTGCCATTAGAGAGGTATTCGAATCTGACAAAGACGGATTGTTTTCTTTGCAAACAGATGGTTCACCATACTTACGTGTATACAAATCTTTATAATAATCGTAAGTATTAACGAGAGTATTCCATTCCTCACTTGTGTCAAAAAAGACTACCACCGAATACACGTTTTTACCGTCATCAGAGGCACCAACACCAACGGTTGCTTTTCTTCCTGTGAAATCACCGGTGAACAATGTAATATTCTTGTTTCTATCGATCTGTGTGAAACCTTTGGCTTTTAGTTTTTGACAAAAGGCGGTCATACTACCTTCGATAGGAATACCTTTAAACGAGAGATGCTCTTGCGCGAAGCCACAAATGGCAAAGCAACCAATAATTAGTGAAATTAAATACTGTTTCATGCTATGATATTTTTAGATTTATTCAGAATGTGTTTGCAATTATCTCGTCTCCGCTTGTTTTTGCTAAAGGTTGAAGTCTTCCGATCGAATCCATAGGCTCGATTCTTCGCCAAGCGAAGCGCGAAGCAATGAGACGAAAGGGCGGCGCCGCCTATCGATAGCGATGTCTTTGTCATAATCATCGTGGCGTCCCCAACAGAAATTAGCCAGGCTGCTGACGGTCAGCAAATTCAGCGGCGAGGGTTATGCCTTGCTGACGGCATTCTTCGATGGCAGAACCGATAAGGACGCGTTCTATCAACTGTTCAAAGCCATCTTCGCGGGTATTAGTGTGGAGGTTCATTTATTGAAAATAAAATTCGTAATTCTACGAGCTGCGGCTTCGGTGGCAGCAGTTATATCATCTTTCCCCCAACGATCTTGCGGCCATTTGGCAAGGTCAAGGGCAAAGCCAAAGCTACTACCCACGTAGCCATTTCGGCTCTTCAGTGTGCTTCCTTTCTTTGTCTTGAACCAATCGTTACTAATTGATTTATTGATAGCCTCTTCAAGAAGAATTTTGTTCCCAAGCTGATTGACAAGAGTTGCAAATTCATCCTCATCTTCTATCCCGGCATCCTCACGAATAGCTTCTATATTGTGACCACTTGCCGGCATAATGTGTTCCACGTTAGTGCGTTCATCAATGTCAAAGTAGCGATTTTGCTCTTTAGCATACAGGTATTCGTTTAGGTAGACGAGGATATTCTTCTCGTATGAGAGTAGGTCGGTGTCTACGGCATCATCTTTCCATGTATTGGAAATGTGATTGTCGAAGTCCTCTATTATCTTGACCAAAGGATATGACGAGTCAACAAGCCTGAAATTTTCGTTGAAAAGGAAAGTCTTGAATTTCGATGCTGAATAGCCGGCATCCCCTGATTCTATTATAGCAAACAGGCGTAACATGCATTCTGCTATTGGCTGCACAGTTTTTTCGTCGATTTTGTCGACATCAAATCTGTTTAGATAGCCTATGAGGAATAGTTTGAAATTCTCATTAAACTTCAGAAGCAGTTTTATAATTGGATAATCCTTTATCTTGTTCCAAATGTCAAGGATTCTCTGGAATTTTCCGCATAGCGACATAGGCTCGCGGAGTATATCGGCGTGTTCGGTAAGATAATATTTCCTCAGACCCGGTGTTGTAACCTCATTTATTTTGTATTGCTGTTTTTCAGCTCGGTTCATATACATGAACTGCTGAAGCACTCCGTCTATATCAATAATCTTTCGTTGACCGAGTTCGTTAGCCAATTCTTTGATTTTCTGCCATGCAGCCATAAAACCTTCTCGATCGGATTCTCCAGCGAATGAGTAAAGTTGTGCCGAGATGATGTCGGCGTCGCTAAGTGGCATTCCGGTCGAGTTAAGAGAGTTGAACATGGTGATAGCTTGTTCAATCTGCCAGCTTCTGATTTCTATGATTTGACATTTAGACAGGAATACCTTGGTGAAGTTATTAAGATTCGACTCGGAGTATTTTGCCAATTCTTCGTGGAAATACTTGAAGTTACGGAAAAAGTTAGTGTATTTATTATCTTTCTGCTTTCGAGGAATTCTATACACTTTTTTCTCTGCTTCCCAGTATGATTCAGCATTCATAATGATTTGGAAGTCATCACAGTGAAGCTCGTTGATGGAATTATTCTTCAGTATAACAGTTCCGCGAGCATTGTCCCAGGACTTTTCAATTGCGACTTCCTTATCATCGTCTGCCTTATAGAGTATTCTAAGGATAGTGCTATAACTTGTACTTAGGCCTAACCATAATGCTTTTGTGTCCGGTCCTATGCTTAGCTTGCCTATAGCATCCTTTAGTCGAAGCTGAAGAGCTTTAAGCAATAGCAAGAATGTAGTGGTGCGCTGTTGACCATCGATAAGACTGAGATGATTCGGAGTCGAGCAGTCTACGATAATAGTACCGAAGAAATAAGGGTCTTCAGCACCACTATCAATAAACGATTCAACATCTTGCCACAGCTTTGTGCAATGCAAAATTGTCCACGAATATGCACGTTGATATTGTGGAATCTCGAATACATCATCTTTTTCAAGAAGTGTGTACTCACTTATTAAGCGTAGTTTTGGCTCTATATTTTTAGTAGGCATAGTTCTTTCAGATTACTTTCTTTTTCCGGTTACTAATTCGTTTATTATGATTTGCTTACGTTCTTGAAGCAAGGAAATCACGCGCTCGCAATTGACTATCGAATCATTTATTGGTGCAGCTTGCATCTTGATAAACTCAACTACAGGTTAGAGTCAAGTGGCAAGTGCAAAATTAATGAATAATTTTTGAAGAATTCAATTTTTGGAGAGGAAATCCTAATTCTTTATGAATACCTCGCTACGAAGCGCTTTTCTTTGAGGCCGCAGTCGTGGCGATGGAGATGGCCTTTGAAATGGGGCTGTGCCGCAAAAAAATTTCGGCACAGCCCCTCATTGTATTGTGCGAAAGTGTTACGCGCGATTATCCGCAATGGAAGTAGCGGCGGACGATGCGCAGCATGGCTTCCGTGTCATCGTGGGCCAGCGCTATTTCATCGCGGTCATACGAGCGTAGGCGCTTGATTATGCCATCGATAGTGGCGTCATCAAAGACTCCGGCTGCCGTGAATACGTTGCGGCGGTCTTCAAGGCATTGCGCCGACCCGTAGCAGTCGACGGGAAGCGAGCTCAGGCGCGAAAGCACGGAGGCATTTTCGGAGCGATGTATGTTTACGTCCACGTATGTATCCTCGGCCACCTTCATGGCATCGGGCATCTCGAAGCCGTGACGCATGGCCACAGCCAAAGACGCTATCAGCAGATAGATATCCGCCGACCCATCGGCCGAACGGATCTCGACCGTCTGTTTTTGCGTGGTGTCCACGTCGGCCAGCCCGTGGCTGCCGGGATTGAGCTCGGCACACATATCTTTCTGCGCCGTCCAACCCAGGGGTACGCGCACCAGCACCGAGCGGTTGCGGTCGCCCCAGCACACATTGGTAGGTGCTTCCTGCTTGGGCACCAGACGGAAATAAGACGTGGGCACCGTATTGCCGAAGGCCGTGATGGCCTGTGCCAAATCCATAATTCCGGCGATACCGCGGCGAGCCTCGCTGCTGAGACGACGGTCGCTGTCAAGCATCATATTGCGCCCGTCGCGCATGATTCGCATATGTATATGCAATCCTGAGCCGGCTTTGCCCACGGTGATTTTGGGCGCAAAGGTGATGTCGTAACCCTTGATATATCCGAGATTACGTATCACCCATTTGGCAATCATAAGCTGGTCGGCAGCCCGCCGTGCGTCCACGGGCAAGAACTCGATTTCGTTCTGCTCGTAGATTTTCCCGTCCAGGGTGAAGTTGCCCACCTCGCTGTGTCCGTACTTGATGCTTCCGCCGGTACGGGCTATGTATTGCATACACAGCGTGCGAAAATCGCCGAACTTGGCAAAAGGCGCCGACTCGTGATAACCGCGCTGGTCGCCGGCCGGAAAAGTTCCGTCATCTTCCTTGACAACGTAATACTCCAACTCGCCCATGGCTTGGAAATCCATACCGGTCACGCGGTTGAACTCGCGACAAGCCTTGTCCAAGATGTACTCCGGAGCACTCTCCAGCGGCTTGCCGTCCTTGTCAAAGAACGAGCAAAGCATCGTCACCGTCGGGATTTCGGCAAAGGGGTCGCGGAAAGCCGTGCTAAAGCGCGGCAACACATACAAGTCGCTGCTACCGGCCGAGATAAAGGGAAACAGCGATGAACCGTCGACTCTCTCGCCCAAGGTCAGAATAGTTTCGAGATAGGCCAAGTCGTTGATGACAAAATTCAGCGTCTTCAGGCGCCCGTCGGCTGCCGGGTACATGAAATTGACCATCTCTATGCCGTTGACCTTGATATAGGTAATTATGTCGTCGAGTGTAAAGTCCTCTTGAGCCTTGTGCAGCGACTGCACAAGGGCGTTCTTACTCATGGCTATGTTTTTTTCCATATTCGTAGTGTTTGGTTCTTATGGGGTTGACTTAGTCTGGCGACGCGCGCAGCGTCTAAACAGATAGTTTTTCGGCCTTAAAAGTACAAATACTTTCATTCACACAAGACCACAAAAGCAAGATTTAAGAAATTTTAATATAAAAATGCAGCTCGCATCAATCGCTCGTCCACATCGAACACAATCATCCAGATATCAAAAAAATCTCCCGTGCTTGTCACTTAAAAAATAATTCGCTAAATTTGCGCATAAAACGTTAGCGCCTAAGCATGTCGGCATCCGCCGCAAAACACGCCTGCGCCACAACATCCACACAAGCACAAACAACAATAGCACATAGAACTACAACATGAAACGCTACATTACAATCGCCGTAAGCGTGCTGTGCGCCACCCTCGGGGCATTCGCCCAATCAAAGACAGACGCCGCCACGCAACAAATTCTTGACGCTTACCGAAACAAGCAGCTCAATCCCGCGTCCAAAGTGATTATACCGGTCAATGCTCCGTTCGACTTCGAAAGCATCTCGCGCGCCACGCCTACTACGGCAGCCATAGTGCGCCTGAGCGATGGAGCCACCTTTGACGACCTACGTGCCGCAGGCCTCGAAGTAATCAGCACTGCCGGCGACGACATGGCCGTAGTGGTAGGCGACATCGAGGACATCATCGCAATGAACGATAATGCAGATGTACAAAGCTTCTCTCTGTCAGCACCGGCCAAGCCCATGCTCAACGAAACCCGCAAGCTCAACGGCGTCACCACAATACACAATGGAGAAGACCACCTGGACCAGCCATACAAGGGCAAAGGCGTCATATGCGGCATATACGACACAGGCATCGACCCCAACCACGTCAACTTTCTCACATCCGACCTCTCGAACACACGCATCAAGACGCTGTTCCACTTCTACTCCTCCAACGGTATGTTCAACAACTACACCGACTATGACGCAATAAGCCGGTTCTCCACAGACGTCACCTCCAGCACACACGGCACGCACACGCTCGGCATCATGGCCGGCTCGTTCAACCGTAGCGGAGGACGCACAGCCATCCTGACCTCGAACGGCAGCGTGCAAGTGCGCAGCACCATCAAAAACCCATACTATGGCATGGCTCCCGAAGCCGACCTCGCGGTAGCCTGCGGCGCACTTTATGACGCCAATACCTGCTCCGCTGTCAGCAAAATCGTAGACTACGCCGTCAAAAACGGACAGCCCGCAGTCATCAACCTCAGCATCGGACGCACAAGCGGCCCGCATGACGGAACAAGCAACTTCGGACAATATATGGAACGCCTCGGCAAAAAAGCCATCATCTGCATCTCGGCTGGCAACGACGGCGATGCTCCCATATCATTATCCAAACAGTTCAGCGCCTCGGACAAAGAGCTCAAAACCTTCTTCGTAAATGCAAACCCCGACACACGCGGAACAGCAGTCTTCAGCATCTGGGCTGACGACAACCGCGAGTTCACCGTCAAAGCCGTAGTATACAATAAAGTCACCAAAAAGATTGTCAACCAAGTTACACTCACAAGCACGCAAGGTATACTCGCCACCAGCAACTACACCGTTCCGTCATGCATCCACAGCAACGAATTCGATGAGGCTTACACTGACAGCTATATCAACTGCACATATAGCGACAACGCCTCCACCAATAAACGCTACTCGGCCAGCATCGATATGGTTCTCGGATACAACACCACAGCCAACGCCGACAAGCACCTCGTAGCCGGACTTATCATCGAAGGCAAAGACGGCGCCAAGGTACAATGCTCGCTCAATAACGTCTCCGGCGGATTTTATATGCAGTCGCTCGGCCAAGACGGATGGTCAGACGGCAATGCCGACTTCACCATCAACGACCTTGCCTGCGGCAAAAACGTCATCGCTATAGGCGCTTACAACAACCGCAGTGGCTTCCCCACACTCAGCGGCAACCTATACAGCTACCAAGATCCGGCTCTCAACATCGCCGGCGCTATTGCACCCTACTCATCCTACGGTGTACTATACGACGGACGCAAACTTCCGCATCTCTGCGCCCCCGGCACCTGCGTAATTTCCTCCTACTCTAAATACTACACCGAGGCAGGATATGTAGACACCGGCACCTTATCGGCCGATTACAACGACACCAAACACGACCGCAAGAGCTACTGGTGCCAAAGCACCGGCACATCCATGTCCTCGCCCGCATTCGCCGGAAGTATCGCTCTTTGGCTTCAGGTCAACCCGAAGCTCACCATTGACGAAGTCATCGAAATCGCCACAATGACAGCCACCAAAGATGAGCAGACCACAACAACCGGCAACGCCGTACAATGGGGCGCAGGCAAATTCAACGCCCTGGCCGGCCTCAAGGAAGTGATGAAACGCGTTGGAGTCAATGACATTCGCATCGACGAACAAGGCATACTTGTCACTCCCGCCGGAGCCAAGGCCTACGAAATCAGCGTCCCAGGAGCCAAGAACATCAATGTCCGCCTCGTGTCCATGACCGGCGCCATCATTCGCGACATCAATGCCACCGGCGACACATACGCCCTCGATTTGACAGACACACCCGCAGGCGTATACGTCCTCAGCATCAACAACGGCGCATACGCCGAACGCATACTCGTACGCTGACATACAGACCGATACACCATTAGCACCAATCCCGCGATTGCAGAACATCTCATCTGCGGTCGCGGGATTGGCGTTTACCACAACACCGATATACCGCAACAACTATGCGCAACCACACACCACTATCAAGTAAAATCTTGACAGCCATCGCAATAGCACTGCTAAGCGCTGCATCCGAGACAACATCCTTTGCATCGGTGTTCGATGCGCGTACCACCGCCATATTGGCCGCCGACGCCGCCAAAGCCCGGCGCGCAAACGCCCGGTCGACAGCCGTCACACCCACGCCCTACTACCCGGTCATCATCGAAATAGACGACGACAGCGCACTCGACGACATTGACGCACTCGGAACCGTAATATGGCGCCGCCGCGACAACATACTGCTCGGCTGCGTCCCCAGGCAAAATATCGCGCAGCTGCAAGACATCGCGCACGTATCATCCGCCTCCATAGGCGCTCGCCTTTCGCTGGCCTCGGACCGCTCGCGCCAATGGTCAAACGTAGCGCCCGTATACGACGGAACAGCCTCCGACAAATGCGGCACGCTGGACGGCAGCGGCGTCACCGTAGGATTGTGCGACATCGGCATCGATCCAAACCACATTGCATTCAGACACGACGGCGATGCAGCCGCACCGTCACGCATCAGCGTCGTCACCCATTACGTAGACAGCACAGCCCGGCGACTCATCGCCGACACACCCGAGGCAGTGGCCGCATGGGCCACTGACACCCCGGACGAAACACACGGCACACACGTCTGCGCAATCATGGCCTCCGGATACAAAGGCAACCCCTACCACGGATACGCCCCCGGAGCCGACATCGTGGCCACCACCAGCCAACTATACGACGTCGCTCTACTATGCGGCATCGAAGACGTCATCGAACGCGCCCAAAGCCTCGGCCAACCCGCCGTCGTCAACCTCTCCATATCATCGCTCATAGGTCCGCGCGACGGCACCGATGCCGTATGTCGATACATCGACAAATGCGCCCAAGACGCCGTGATATGCTTTGCCGCAGGCAATTACGGACAATCCAAATTCGCCATACACCACGACTTCACCACCCAAGCACCCACCGTCGGCACCATCATAGACAACCGCGTCACCTGGAATGGAATGGACGTCAACGGATACACCGACATCTGGGGACATGACGACACCCCGCTGCAATTGCGCGTAATCATCTACGACTTCGACACCAAAGCCATAATATACCGCTCACCATGGCACGGCGGCCCGACCAACCCCCGAGGCACCGCCACACTCTCCGCAGGCACAGCCGGAGCCTGGAACGAAGGCACATACAGCTCCGAAAGCTCCATCACAATATCCTGGGACATCGACAGGCACAACGGACGCACGCACTTTGCCGTACTCTCGGACATGCACTCCCTATCCCTACGCCAATCCGGCCCGTGGTCACGATACTACTTCGGCTACGAAATCCAAGGGACACAAGGCGCATCCGTAGACATATACGCCGACGGGACACAAACATTTCTGCGCTCCTGCGGCATCCCGGGCATGAGCGAAGGCACCGCCCGAGGAGCGTTCAACAACCTCGCCTCACCATCCGGCGTACTCGCCATCGGCGGATACGACAACCGCGCCACCGTCCCCATGCTCGACGGCAGCGAAACAACATACAGCGGCATCAACCCCGGATACCCCATGCCATACACCAGCTACGGCAACACCTTCGACGGCAGACACATCCCCGACTTCTGCGCCCCCGCCAACACCGTCATCTCGGCCATGAGCCGCTACTACCGCGAAGCCCATCCCGAAGGTTACAAAGTCCTGACCGAAACCACCGCAGCCGACGGCACCCGATACGCATGGTACGACGAAGGAGGCACATCCATGGCCTCGCCCGCCGTCGCCGGCATCGTCGCACTCTGGCTACAAGCCGACCGCACGCTCTCGGCACAAGACATACGCGACATCGTTGCCCATAGCGCACGCACCAACCTCCCCGACCCCACCAACCCCCGCTGGGGTCTCGGAGCCATCGATGCCGCCGCCGGCCTCAAGTACCACCTTGACCACCAAGGCATATCCGACATCAGCATCGACACCCCCGACATCCACCCCATCGCCACCCTCTATCACGACCTCCTCGGCCGTCCCCTCCCGGCCACCGCATCCGCCGATATCACAAGGAAATCAGCATCCGCCAATTCCACATTCCACATTCAACATTCCACATTAATTATTCGCACCGACATCTACCCCGACGGCTTCCGCCGCACCACCCTCCTCCGCCGATAACCCCGAACAACTAAAATATCGCGTTTCATTTAACCATTTCCAAAAGTAAGCAAATCAGACGCCACTCTAACGCAGAAAGACATAACACCATTTATAAAAGCGCTTCTGAAAAATGCGCACTGCGCACCGCATGTTATTTGCATAACATGCGGTGCGCAGTTCATTATCTGCATTTAGGATAAAACCGGTTATAATAAAAAAGCCCTCACCGAAGCGAGGGCATAGGAATAAATCCTTCGGCAATTACTGCCTTATTGCGATAAGATGTAGGATTTTACTTATCTTGCGACAAATTTAAGCCAATGCTTTGGGATATCCAAAAAAAGTTTGTAAATTTGGCATTATTTAACAAATCAACACTGTGGATGATTTGAGTAAGTTTAGAAATATCCCTAAAAACAATTTATATGGAAAATAACGAGAAAAAACGTATCCTCGGATTGGATACAGGCACAAATAGTATCGGATGGGCTGTTATAGACCGTCTTGGTGACCAATGCTCGCTGGTAGACAGCGGTGTGCACATATTCACCGAGGGTGTAAAGGAGGAACAAGGCAAAGAAGTGTCCAAGGCTGCGGAGCGCACATCCTATCGGGCAATGAGACGCGGCTTTTACCGGCGTAAGCTGCGCAAAATTCGCCTCTTACGCATTCTGAGCGAGTTAGGATGGTGTCCCGCTTTGTCTCCCGAATTACTGTCGCAATGGCGACTGAAAAAAGTCTATCCGGCTACGCCTGAGTTTATGCAGTGGTTGGGAACCGATGACGACAACGCGATTACACCTTATCGATATCGAGTTATATGCCTGCACGAAAAATTGGATTTGACGCAGGAAGCCCAACGTTATATCCTTGGACGTGCGCTCTATCATATAGCACAACGCCGAGGATTTCGCTCGAACCGCAAGGATCAATCCAATGATGACGAAAAAGGTAAAGTCAAAGAGGCTATATCGGAATTGTCGCAGAAAATTAAGGATGAAGGCTGCGAATACCTTGCCGAATACTTCGAAAAACTTTACAAAGAAGGCAAAAGGATTCGCAATCAGTACACTTCTCGCGACAACCATTATGTCGAAGAATTCCATGCGATATGTCGCCGCCAGGAATTGGACGAAGATACCGTCAACCGCCTTGAGCACGTGCTATTTGACCAGCGCCCGCTCAAATCACAAAAACACACCGTGGGGCATTGTCTCTTCGAGCCGGCAAAGTCCCGCTGTCAGGCAAGCCATCCCGATTTTGAGGAAATGCGCATGCTGCAGACCTTAAATCAAATAAGGATGAAAACGCCAGATGATGATATGCTTCGCCCGCTTTGGGATGAGGAACGAGAGGCTATAATTCCGTTGTTCCAACGAAAATCCAAATCGAACTTTGATTTCGAGGATATAGCTAAGGAACTTGTTAAACCATATATCAAAAGGTATGGCAAGAAGTGCTACGGATACTACAAGACAGATGGCGACAAGGACATTCTGTTCAACTATCCGATGGATATGGGCATCTCCGGTTCGCCGTTCACAGCCGGAATGGTAGCCGCGCTTGGACCGGACTGGAAAGCCGTTATCGATGCACAGTACGCAAAAGGTGAAGGCAAAAAACTCGACGACAAAGTGAATGACGTATGGCATGCACTATCATTTTTCGACAATGACGACAAATTGGAGGTCTGGCTCGAGACAAATCTCGGCATAGAAGCAGACACGGCAAAAAAGGTGGCCGGCATCAAGATGGTAAGTGCCTACGCATCCTTAAGCCACAAGGTGATACGCAAGATTCTGCCGTATATGCGTGGAGGCATGATATATTCGTATGCCGTAATGCTTGCCAATATAGATGCCGTACTGCCGGCATATGTTCGAGATAACGACGACATGCGCAAGGCGGCGGTAGATATGGCCGTCGAATGCCTCAACGAGTACGACAAGAAAACTTGCGAGTGTACCATGTACCAATGGCTCAAGAATTTCCTTGCCGAGAAATACCATATAGACCACAAAACGCTGAACCGCCTATACCATCCGTCAGACCTCGAGACATATCCTCATGTTCGACCTGACGAACAAGACCGTATGCGCCTGGGCTCTCCGCGTATATCTTCGATACGCAACCCGATGGCGATGCGCTCGCTGCATCGTATCCGTCACGTGGTCAACGCCTTGTTGGACAAGGGCATGATTGACCGCGACACCGAGGTGCATATCGAGCTTGGCCGCGAACTTAACGATGCAAATATGCGAGCTGCAATAAGGCGGCAGAACAAACTCAATGAAAGTGAGCGTGCCAAAGCCAAAGCTGCGCTCAAAGAACAAGGAATCAATAACGCGTCCGAAACAGATATTGACAAATATATACTCTGGGACGAACAACACAAGAAATGTCTGTACACCGGCAAACAAATCGGATTTTGCGACATCTTCGGGCCTGATTCTAAATATGACATCGAGCACACAATACCGCGCAGTCGCGGCGGAGACAGCACTATGGAGAACCTCACGCTCTGCGATTCGCGCTTCAATCGCGATGTGAAGAAGACAAGACTCCCGAGCGAACTGGCCAATGCAGACGAAGTGATGCAGCGAGTGGCATTTATGAAAGAAAAGGCCGACGACTTGCAGAAACAAATCCGCCGCTGCCGCACAAATGCGTCTATGGATAAGAGCCAAAAGGACCGCATAATTCAAAAGCGACATTCGTTGGAACTGCAGCAGACTTATTGGCGCAATAAATACCACCGGTTTGAAATGACCGAAGTGCCCGAAGATTTCAGCCGCCGTCAGGGCGCCACTGCTGGTATCGTGGCTCGATATGCACGATTGTTCTTAAAGTCCCTATTCGATGATGTGTCCATTGTCAAGGGCGCTGCAACGGCCGACTTCCGCAAAGCATGGAAACTGCAGAGCACAGATGAGAAAAAATCTCGCGACAACCATACGCACCATCAAGTGGATGCAGTCGTAATCGCGTGCATCGGCAGAGGTGACTACCAACGTCTTGCGGCCTCGTTCCATCTGAACGGATACGCCGACAGAGAACGCCCGTCAGTGCCCGAACCTTGGGAAGGTTTCGTGGATGATATGCGGCGCATACAGGCCGAAACCTTAATATCATACGACTTTACAGACAACGCTCCAAAACAGGTACGCCGCCGTATCAGGTTCACCGGTAGCCATCATATAAAAGGCCCTAAACCATCACACATATCCGAAAGCGATACGGCACGTTTGCGCTTACATATGGATACTAATTACGGTGCCATCGAACATGACGGCGAAGTGAAATATGTCGTGCGCAACTCGATAGGATCTCTAAAACAGAAGGATATCAAAGACATTGTCGACCCGGTTGTGCGGCAAAAGGTACAAGAAGCTTATGACGCCAAAGGCGATATTGCTTTCTCCGAGCCTATATGGATGAACGAGGCCAAGGGAATACAGATCAAAAAGGTGAGATGCTATGCTCCGAACGTTACACGTCCGCTCAACATCCGCAAGCACCGCGACATATCGCGGCACGAGTATAAGAGAACCGGACACTTCATAAACGACGGCAATTATTGCATTGCCATATACGAGCAAGTTCTGCCGGAAGGATCTACCGCTAAAGCCAAACGATCGTTCCGTATCGTCAATAATCTGGCCGCGGCATCTCACTTCAAGTTAGGCAACCGCACCAACCGCACCGAGCTATATCCTCCCGTAAACGAGAACGGCTATCGCCTCAAAGCTGTATTGCATCAGGGCGATTCGGTACTGCTCTATGAAAAATCGCCGGAGGAGATATACAATGCCTCCAACGCCGAACTATGTCGTAGGCTGTATGTGGTAGCCGGAATAACATCAATGGTCATTTCAAATAACAAATATGGCCGGTTACAATTACGTCACTCGCAAAACGCAGGTAAATACGAAAGTGGCAAAAATGGAGCATATACTGCAGGCGAGAATCTCCGGCCTACAATCACGATGTATCATACCCAGCTAAAGGCCCTCATCCAAAATCGAGACTTCACCATCGATGTGCTCGGCAAAATCAAATTTCTGAAACGTGATTAAGCAGACCATCGTAATATCGACGCCACGTCGTCTGTCTCTGCGAAACCACTTATTAGTAATCGCAGGGGCGGACGGCGAGGAGCCGATTACGCGCCCGGTCGCCAATATCGGAATCTTAATTTTAGAGGATACGGTGACGACCGTAACCCTACCTCTCCTGAACGCTCTTGCCGCTGCAAATGTGATGGTTGTCATTTGCGATGGGAAGCATTGCCCGGCGACAATTGTTACACCGCTCGAAGGAAATACTACTCAAAGTGAAGTGCTTAGAGCGCAATGCCAAATGACCCTGCCGCAGCTCAAACAGGCGTGGAAGCAGATCATTACGGCAAAGATTGCCAATCAAAAGCGGGTTCTCGACCTCTGCGGACTGGATGGCGACATTCTGTCGCCGCACGTACGCAATGTGCTTAGCGGCGATACCACCAATCGAGAAGGTGTAGCCGCTCGGCTTTATTGGACGGAAATGTTCGATGAAGCCTTTGTCCGCGACCGCGAAGGAGATGGCATTAACGCCTTACTTAATTACGGATATGCCATACTGCGAGCTGCAACCATCCGCGCTCTGATAGGTTCGGGAGTATCTCCTGCTTTCGGCATCTTCCATCGCAACCGCTACAACGCCTTCCCTTTGGCGGACGACGTTATGGAGCCGTTCAGGCCCTTTGTCGATATAGTTGTGTATGAACTATGGAAACAAGGCCAAGCCACCATCAATAAAAAAACAAAGTCGCGGTTGCTCAAAGTCTTGACCTGCGACGTATTGTGCGGCGATGTGATGCGACCTCTTATGCTGGCGCTCTCATCTACTACGGCATCGCTCAGCTCGTACATACTACGCAAATCTCAAGTTCTAACTCTACCACAAATTCCATGACACACAACCGAATAAATGCTTATCATATCATGTGGCTATTCTTATTTTTTGATCTTCCGGTCTGTACCAAGCAGCAGCGGAAGCAGGCGACCAAGTTCCGCAAAGACATCGAGGCTTTAGGCTTTAAGATGATGCAGTTTTCGGTATATGTGTGCCACTGTCCCTCATATCAGCACGCGGATGCCCTAATCGACAAGGTTACACACATCTTTCCCGATGAGGGGAATGTGAAAATCCTCTCGGTGACAGACAAACAATTCTCTAAGATATACAATTATTGGGGTAAGCCCGAAAGTTCTAAGACCTCACGAATTAAAGATTCAAAAATTCCCGTTCAACTTCAATTGGAGTTTTATTGATTTTAGCTGATACCGGCATCCTATGGTTCGCAAAAAAATGCGTACCTTTGCCACAGAATACAAGCCTACACGACGTTTTCTATTTTGCATCCACGCCATATATATCTATATATTAACGAATTACGATGCGATAGTTGCGGTTTGATGTAGGATTATAATGATATACAACACGCGGCGAGAAGGGCGATAAAGGCGATAGTTGCGGTTTGATGTAGGATTATAATGATATACAACCTGTGCCTCGGCTTCAAGCATCTCATAGGTGTTGCGGTTTGATGTAGGATTATAATGATATACAACTACTCAGAAAAAGTACGCGTAAGACAACGGGTTGCGGTTTGATGTAGGATTATAATGATATACAACCCATGAACTTCGTTCGGGTTATAACGATACGTTGCGGTTTGATGTAGGATTATAATGATATACAACCTCGTCAAGGCTGATTAAACGCGCCCTGAAGTTGCGGTTTGATGTAGGATTATAATGATATACAACAGGAGGTACGAAATTCACCATGAACCTCGTGTTGCGGTTTGATGTAGGATTATAATGATATACAACACTTTCCCGAATATCTGCCTTGGACGTACGTTGCGGTTTGATGTAGGATTATAATGATATACAACTCACCAATTGAACTCCAATTCATAATTTACGTTGCGGTTTGATGTAGGATTATAATGATATACAACAAGGCGTTTTTTGCGGCACTCGGCTATGACGTTGCGGTTTGATGTAGGATTATAATGATATACAACAACATTAGCATTATCGTAGGTAATAAACGAGTTGCGGTTTGATGTAGGATTATAATGATATACAACGGGGGTGGGGTTTTGGTTGCTTTTTTTGTTGTTGCGGTTTGATGTAGGATTATAATGATATACAACATTAGCCAGTGCGACAATGTCATCAAGGAAGTTGCGGTTTGATGTAGGATTATAATGATATACAACCAGTCCTATTTTTCCCTCTATTACCTACTCGTTGCGGTTTGATGTAGGATTATAATGATATACAACACCACCCTTCCAACTCCGCCACTGCGGCTGGTTGCGGTTTGATGTAGGATTATAATGATATACAACTCCGCCTTTGCGGCTGACATTCGCACCAAGGTTGCGGTTTGATGTAGGATTATAATGATATACAACCCAAACGAGACGATTAGGAACGAAAAAGTAGGTTGCGGTTTGATGTAGGATTATAATGATATACAACTTGCTCGCGTGTTCGAGTAACAACCTCATGGTTGCGGTTTGATGTAGGATTATAATGATATACAACCAAAATACGGATTTTGACCAGAAGCCGAAAGTTGCGGTTTGATGTAGGATTATAATGATATACAACCAGCCGATGAAGCCGTTTTTTACGTCGTTGTTGCGGTTTGATGTAGGATTATAATGATATACAACCCTTTCCCTTCGATACCGTAGCGCTTTTCGTTGCGGTTTGATGTAGGATTATAATGATATACAACCCATTAGATTGTTTTTTTGACATATTATAGTTGCGGTTTGATGTAGGATTATAATGATATACAACTATACAGAAGACATTAAGTATACGACAACAGTTGCGGTTTGATGTAGGATTATAATGATATACAACATAGCGCCCGAGGTGCTGACCATGAGTGCCGTTGCGGTTTGATGTAGGATTATAATGATATACAACAGCTAAAGAACTCATAGGATTTGGTACATCGTTGCGGTTTGATGTAGGATTATAATGATATACAACTGAGTATTGTTGTTTTGACACCGCAAAATAGTTGCGGTTTGATGTAGGGATTCGGCAACTTCGGGCGGACGTGCGCGGTGTCCGGGGCGAGGGTGGCACGCGACTTTTGTGCATCGCGAATTTATTGCTAATTTTGCAGCGCAATTGCGGGGCATATCCGTAAGGTCGTATGCTTCGCAGATTTAAGGAAAAAAGGGAACTGCCGCAATGTGCTACAACACAGTAATGCGCTACAACACAGCAATGTGCTACGACATAGCGCGTATGCACGGCTGCTGAATTGTTAGGTTTGACTATTGCACATGAATGATTTACAGAAGAAGCGCATAAGGCGCGCTATCAGTGTGTATTATCTGGCTATGGGTATGGTGTTCGCCTCGTGGGCGTCGCGCATCCCGGATGTCAAGGTGGCGCTGTCGCTGGACGATGGCAGCCTTGGGGCTCTGCTTTTTGCCATACCGGCGGGACAGATTGCGATGATGGCCATCTCGGCGATGGTGATAGCGCACTGGGGCAGCCGCATGGTGCTGCGAGTGTCTTTGGTGGCGTATGCCGCAGTGCTCTTTGCCATCAGTCAGGCGCCGACATTCGTGTCGCTATTTGTCGTGCTGTTCCTCTTCGGCATGGCGGCCAATATTCTCAACATCTCGGTGAATACTCAGTCGGTGGAATTAGAGAAACTTTACGGGCGCTCGATATTATCGACTTTTCACGGACTATGGAGCCTCGGCGGGCTGTTGGGCGGCCTCGTGGGTACCGGCTTCGTACTCACCGGGCTGCCGTTATGGGTGCATTATGCCGTGGTGTCGATACTATGCGTGGGCGTCACCCTACCCATGGGGTTACGCCTTATGGACGACTCGAAGCTGCAACATTCGGCCGAGAAGGCCGAGGATGACGGCGGCCGTCACGGATTCGGGCGTCTTGACGGCGTAATCATCATGCTGGGCTTTGTCGCCTTTGGCGGAATGTTCTGCGAGGGCACGGTTTATGATTGGTCGTCGGTGTATATGGCTACGGTGGTATGCCCTCCGGAAGCGTTGGTACGTGCCGGATACATTGCGGGAATGGCGGCGATGACTTTCGGGAGATTTGTCGCCGACCGCTTTATCACGCGGTATGATGCGGCTCATGTTTTACGCATCAGTGGCGCAAGCATCGTTGCGGGCCTGCTGATAGCCACGGCTTTCCCGTATCTTGTGACAGCCACCCTTGGCTTCCTGTTGGTTGGCTTGGGCATGTCCACAGTTGTGCCTATATGCTACAGCGCCGCCGGACGCCATCCGCGACTGTCACCGGCAACAGCCATCACCGTAGTGTCGTCCATTTCGTTCATAGGATTTATGGTCGGTCCTCCGCTGATAGGCCTTTTGGCACAGGCTCTGACACTGCGTGTGGCCTTGGCCGTGGCGGCATCCTTCGGTCTGCTCATCATCGTCTTTGCTCCGGCCGCGGTCCGATACCGCCGACGGGGCTGACGTCAAATCCGGCACTGCGAAGCATAGCCAACAGCCCCTCAGGCCCGACAAGATGTCCGGCGCCTACCGCCACAAGCACACTGCGGCACCGCATTTCCGGAACAAGCACGGCAGCCCAAGCGCGGTTGCGTGCATACACCATACGCTCGGCGTATGCCTCCCTCATTCCACGAGCAAGCAGGCGTCCTATGGCCTCGAGGTCTTGGCATCTGTAGGCGGCGACAAGGCTGTCCGAAGCCGCTTGTGCCGCCTCGGGTGCGCGCACCGACTCCATCAGCGCTTCCAGCTGCTCGGCAACGGGCGTGCCCATAAGCATCCGCACCTGCTGCTCGGCGGTCTCGAGGGCACGCACATCCTTGCCCATGGCCGTTGCACGATGTTGCAGCGCAATATCCATCGGTACACCTGTCGAGGCACTCGAACGGCGCACTTCGAGATACGCATCAAGCATCGCAGGCTTAAACCGGCCAAGAGCCTCAAGCGTCCTTGCGCCATCCACGCCGAAGGTGGACACATATCGGCACACCGAGTCGAGCGCCGCCGGCGACAGAAGCCGCTGCAAAGTACTGTCACTCGGGGCTATTGCGCAAGCCATAGCCTCCGGCGTAAGCGCCATATCGGAAGACAACACCTCTACATATACCGCCGCTACATGCACCAGCGCCCCGTCCAATCCGGCCAACGAATCAAGGACATCTGTCCCGGCCGTATGCATCGTTCCCAGGACATACGATGTATGCCCGGCGCCGGCAGGACCGTCCGCCGTCACGCGCCACAGCACCTGCGCCGCCGCACCGGCAATGCCCGTCACAACGGCGACAACGAGCGTCAAAACACGCCCGAGCACCATATGCGCCCCGACAATCAGCTGTATCCTATGTGGTTGATTCATAAAACAGTGCATATCCCAAATGACATTTCCCATATAATTGATTACACAAAGATACGACATTTTGTGCGCACACACAAAGCCGACAGACAAGACGCCGTATAATTCACCCGGATTCACATCCTGCGACCGCAGCACACATCCAAAGCCTTCACAAAAACCCCATGACGGAAAATAATTTTGGTAATGTGCTTAATAATGTGTACCTTTGCACGATTTTTGAGCGAAATAAACGAAATATACAAATTACACAAAGCAACCCCAAACGTCATTATGAACCCCATCAAAAAGACCATCACATTGGCCGACGGGCGCCAGATTACGCTGGAGACCGGCAAATTGGCCAAACAGGCTGATGGCGCCGTGGAGCTCCGCATGGGCAATACCATGCTTCTGGCAACAGTCGTCTCCGCCAAGGAAGCCGGCGAAGGCGTAGACTTTATGCCTCTCCAAGTCGAATACAAAGAAAAATTCTCGGCAGCAGGACGCTTCCCCGGCGGCTTCCTCAAACGCGAAGGCCGCGCCAACGATTACGAAATTTTGACCTCGCGCCTCGTGGACCGCGTATTGCGTCCCCTTTTCCCCGACAATTACCACGCCGACACGTTCGTCAACATCATTATGTTCTCGTCCGACGGCGTAGACATGCCTGACGCCCTGGCCGGACTGGCAGCCAGTGCCGCCCTCGCCGTCAGCGACATACCCTTCAACGGACCCATCTCCGAGGTGCGCGTTGCACGCATCAACGGCGAATTTGTTATCGACCCCACATTCGAGCAGCTCGAACAAGCCGATATGGAACTGATGGTAGGAGCCACCTACGACAACATCATGATGGTCGAAGGCGAAATGAACGAAGTCTCCGAAGCCGACCTTCTGGCAGCCCTCAAGGCCGCACACGCCGCCATCAAGGAGCAGTGCAAGGCTCAGATGGAACTCGCCGAAGAAGTAGGCAAAGTAAAACGCGAATATTGCCACGAAGTCAACGACGAAGACCTGCGCAAAGACGTACATGACAAGTGCTACGACCGCGCTTACGCCGTTGCCAAAGCCGGCAGCGCCGACAAACACTGGCGTCAAGACTCCTTCGATGCAATATGTCAGGAATACATCGATGCACTCCCCGAAGAAGAACGCGACGAGAAAGCACCGCTGGTTAAGCGCTACTACCACGATGTGGAGCGCGAAGCCGTACGCCGCTGCATACTCGACGAAGGCATCCGCCTGGACGGCCGCAAGACCACCGAAATACGCCCCATCTGGTGCGAAACCGACTACCTGCCCGGACCTCACGGAAGCGCCGTATTCACCCGCGGTGAGACACAAGCTCTGGCCACCGTCACTCTCGGCACAAAGATGGACGAAAAAATTCTGGACGATGTGCTCAACCAAGGACGCGAACGCTTCCTGCTGCACTACAATTTCCCGCCCTTCTCCACCGGCGAAGCCAAGGCACAACGCGGCGTAGGCCGTCGCGAAATCGGCCACGGCAACTTGGCACACCGCGCCCTCAAACGCATGTTCCCCGATGACTTCCCCTACGTATGCCGCATAGTCAGCGACATCCTCGAGTCCAACGGCTCCTCGTCCATGGCCACCGTATGCGCCGGTACCCTGGCGCTACTTGACGCAGGCGTCAAGATGAAGAAACCCGTCAGCGGTATAGCCATGGGCCTCATCACCGACACCGATTCGCCCAAATACGCCATCCTGAGCGACATCCTCGGCGATGAAGACCACCTCGGAGACATGGACTTCAAGGTTACGGGCACACGCGACGGCATCACCGCCACGCAGATGGATATCAAGTGCGACGGCCTGTCATACGAAATCCTCGAAAAAGCACTCATGCAGGCTCACGAAGGACGTATGCACATCCTCAACATCATTGAGCAGACAATACCCGCACCTCGCGAAGACTACAAACCGCAAGTTCCGCGCATCGTCACAATGATTATACCCAAAGAACTTATCGGTGCAGTCATCGGCCCGGGCGGAAAAGTCATCCAAGGAATTCAGGAAGCCTCCGGTGCAACCGTCAGCATCGACGAAATCGACGAAGGCGGATATATCGAAGTGGCCGCAGCCAACAAGCCCAGCATCGACAAAGCCCTCGAACTTATCAACGCCATCGTTGCCCTGCCCGAAGAAGGCAAAGTATACACCGGCAAAGTCCAGTCCATCATGGACTTCGGCGCATTTGTCGAATTCATGCCCAATCGCGACGGACTGCTCCACATCAGCGAAATCGCTTGGGAGCGTCTCCCCGACATGGAAGCCAGCGGCCTCCACGAAGGCGATACCGTCGAGGTCAAACTTATCGAAATCGACAAGAAAACCGGCAAGTACCGTCTGTCCATGCGTGCCCTCAAGCCCAAACCCGAAGGCTACGTAGAGCATAACGGCCGCAGCGAACGTCCACGCCGTGACGGCGACCGCGGCGACCGCCGCCCGCGTCGCGATGGCGAACGTCCACGCCGCGATGGCGATCGCGGAGACCATCGTCCCCGCCGTGACAACAACCATCACAACGAAAACAACAACGACTGATAATCTCTCATAGAGGCATCAAGCCATACATATCGGAGCGGCTGCACTCACGGGTGGCTGCTCCGTTTTTTTTTGCTTGTCAGGCATATAATTCCGCATTAAAAGCCCGGCTATATTCCACACATCGACATGGACATCATCATTGAGCCTAAGGAGCCTCTCGACGCTTACAGCACCCCAATTGTTCAACAGGACGGCCAAACGAAACAAGTGCCGCGAATACGATATGTTCGGAATTGCGCCCAACGGCGACCCTTCGCATCCTATGCACGGCCTTTACAAATTCAAGCGCGGCTTCGGCGGCGAAATATTCCACCAGCTCGGTTGCTGGGATTACCCTATCGACGACGACAAATACAAATGCCTCGCCGCTCGCGAAATGTGCGCCCAAGGGTATTACTCGTGATGAGGCATTTCTTATCGTCAACGGGAATAATCCAAAGACAAAAACATCCGTTTTATCTCGATAATACATAAAGCGAGGGACAGCCGCGGTGGCTGTCCCTCGCTTTATGTGACGGCTAAAAGCCGTGTATTGTCGTTATCAGTCAGCGAATTCGATGAGGACAGTATCGTTGCCGATTTGGTCGCCGGGAGCTACAAACACGCGCTTAACGGTGCAGTCGCGGTCGGCGGTAACATCGTTCTCCATCTTCATGGCCTCGTAAACCAAGAGGGTCTTGCCCTTGGTCACCTTGTCGCCGGCGGCCACGTCAATGCTGATGATGCGTCCGGGCATGGGAGCCTTGACTACGGGACCGGTGATAGGCTCTTCGGCAGCGACAGGAGCAGCTTCAGCCTCGGCAGCAGCGGGAGCGGCAGCAGCGGCAGCCTTGGCGGCGGCGTATTCGGCAGCACGACGTTTCTTCAAGAATGGCAGAGCCACATTGGGCAGCAATTCGAGCAACAGTTTCTCCTCGGTATTCGAGGCAAGCTTAGCGCCGCCACAATCGGCCAAAGCGGGATTTTCAGGTTCTTTGTACTTGGAGGTATCGTATGCGTACTCGGTGGCATCGCCGGTGATTTTCTCGCGGAAAGCGGGATCTACCGGCACGGGAGTATGACCGTATTCGCCCTTAACCAGCGATATGAACTGGTTGGACTTGGTGGTGTAGTCGGGATTACCCTTGCGGCGGTCGATGGCCACCATCACTGCCTGGCTGCCTACAATCTGGCTGGTGGGCGTAACCAGAGGCACCAAACCGGCGTCGCGGCGTACCATAGGTATCAGGCGCATAGCGTCTTCGAGAACATCTTCGGCTTTGAGCGACTTCAGCTGAGCCACCATATTGGAGTACATACCGCCGGGAACTTCGGCATTCTTCACCAATTCGTTGGGTTTGGGGAAGCCGAAATATTTCTCGATGGCGTGGCATGCATCGAGCAGCGCTTCTTCGTTGCCTGCCTTGGCGGCTGCAACAGCTGCATCGATTTGCGCCTCGACTTCGGCGGGAACTTTGTCGGTGAGGGGATCGAATTCGCGAGGGAAGTTGTCTTTATTCAGGTCGTATGCTGCGAGGCTCTGACGTGCACCGCGCAATGCTTTGCGAATTTCGCCGACGGCCTTCATGTCTACGTCCAGCTCGACACCGAGTTTGTCGGCGAAGAGATACACCAATTCGATAGCCGGAGCAGCGCTACCGCCGCCGAACCACCAGATATTGGTATCGAGGATGTCGACACCGTGAAGTATGGCCATAATGCAGGATGCAAGGCCGTAGCCGGGTGTGCAATGCGTATGGAAGTCAACCTCAACCTTGACGTTGGCTTTGAGCTTGGATATAATGGAGGCTGCACGCGATGGCGTCACGAGACCGGCCATATCCTTGAGTGTAATAATCTTGGCGCCGAGAGCTTCCATGGCTTTGGCTTTCTCGACGAAATATTCGTCGGTGAAAACCTTCTTAGGAGCGGGAGCTGCCGGAGCTTTTTTACCGAACAGTTTGGCAAAGAAGCCCTTGGGTGCTTCTTCCTCGGGTGTATCCTCCTTTGGGTCTACAGTATAGCATACGGCTCCGTCGGGCACACCGCCAAGAGCGTTGATCATACGAATAGACTCCTTGACGTTGTCTATATCATTGAGCGCGTCAAAGATACGCATAACATCCAACCCGTTGGTGATTGCTTCTTTATAGAAGCCTTCGAGCACATAGTCGGGATAAGGCACATAGCCAAAGAGGTTGCGACCGCGAGACAGAGCCGACAGCTTCGACTTGCCCTTCATGACATTAGAGACAGAGCGCAGACGATCCCAGGGAGATTCGTCGAGATAGCGCATCACCGAGTCGGGTACGGCACCGCCCCATACTTCCATGATGTAGAAGCCGGCATTCTCGTACAACGGCAGCAGTTTGTCGATTTCGGACTGGCTCAAACGGGTGGCGAACAGGGATTGTTGGCCGTCACGGAGCGTGAGGTCACGGATTTTCAGTTTACGCTTTTCCATAATTTATGGTTAATGGTTTTTGTGAGGGTAATATGGTATTGGATAATGTTTGTCATTATCATCTAAATGATGTTTCGAGATGACGTTTTGTCATGTAGCGGCCCTTGATTACCGTATGGATAAGGTCCGATCAAGACACTTTGTCCTCCCGACACCGCAAAGTTAACAGAAAATATTTGATATGCAGAATTTTTTCTCTAAATATTTTCGCTAAAAATGACTATTTTTGCAGTCCAATAACACCCTTTCGAAAATGTTTAATATTTTCAAGAAGTCATCAGAACCCATAAGTCTTTGGTTTTCAACCGATACGCACTGTCATATAGTCCCCGGAGTGGACGATGGTTCGCCGGACGCGGATACCTCCTCCGAATTGGTGGCGGCGATGTACGATATGGGTATACGCCATATCATCGCGACACCACACGTCACGCAAGCCACCTTCGAGAACAATCCTCAGACACTTGCAGGCCCGATTCAAGCTCTCAAGGATGTACTGACACGTGACGGCGTAAATGTACGCCTCGACCATTCGGCCGAATATCGTATCGACGAATTGCTACAACGGCATATCGAACAAGGCATACTCATGCCCTTCCCCGACAATTATCTGCTTATCGAAAACTCCTTCATTCAAGAGCCGTGGAACATCGAGCAATTAGTGTTTGACTTACAGGTACGCGGATACAAGCCCATACTCGCGCACCCGGAGCGCTACCTATACTACCATGCACGCGGCAACCGCTACAAAGAGTTGCACCGCAACCTTCTTTTCCAAGTCAATGTGTTGTCGCTGGCCGGATACTACGGCAAACAGGAGAAAAAAATGGCCGAGGCATTGGCCAAAGCCGGTATGGTGGACTTCCTGGGCACAGATATGCACGGACACCGACATGTAACATGCCTGCGCGAATACCTCGCATCGTCCGAGGCACGTTATCACCGCGACTTACTCGCTAAAAAAATCAAGAACAACATCTTCGACTGAAAAGGCCGCAAACAAGGGCTGTCATAACCTTTCATAGCCATTGTTTCTATGATAGCTATAACAGTAGTTATGGCCATTATGGCCATGATAGCTATTATAGCTATTACTCAATCACTTGGATTGTATGACGGCAATAGCCTTGTCGAGCATGGAGTCATGTCCCATGGCGGCTTGTGCCGGATCAAGGTCGACAGCGCATCCCTGCGAGGGATTGACCCCGGCTTCGGTGCTGTTGCCTTGCGCATCCAGGAACGAACATGCCGAGAAGCGTATACTCCAACCACACGGCAGCTCGGACGACATCGGCATTCCGCTGCCACCACCGGTGGTGGCCCCTACAATGGTGACCGTCGGCAAAAGGCGCATCACGGACACAAAGTTATTGGCGGCGCTGAAGGTAGAGCGGTTACACAGCACCACTACGGGTTTGAGCCACCGCACGCGTCCGGCATCGGCTGCATCATAATAATAGGCGTAAGGTTCGGCAAAGTCGCCATGCCCCGGCCCGGTCTTATGTACAGTGTATCCGGCAAGGGTACGTCCCGTGATAAAGCGCCGTACAAGGGTTTCGACATTGGTCATATTGCCACCACCGTTGTCACGCACGTCAATAATCAGGCCCTGAGCTATCTCGAAGTACGATAATACGGCGTCAAGATTGCTCTCGCCGATGGTGCTGCTGAAACTACGATACGAGACATATCCTATACGCTGGGGCAGCATGGCGTAAGTCAACGCTCCGGCTTGGCGATAATCAAAGTTCAAGTAATGTTCGAGCACAAGGCGCTCGTCGTAATTTTGCGGATAGTCGCTCCACCACTTGCGATAGTACGAAGTGTTGAACGAGGCCGACAAATTGACATGGCCGTCGCGCAACTCGTCCAGCATACGAGCGCATACATCGAAAAGCTGCTGCGCCGTGCGGCACGCCTTAGCTTGCGGACGATAGCGGCGATACACCTCGTCCCAGTCCACGCCTTTCTGGTCAAAGAAGCAGTAATGCCGATCCAAAATATTCCATAGTGCGTCAAAATTGCCCATGATTGTATTATCTTCTTCCTCGATACTGTGGCAAGCCATGAAACCGAGGGTCAGAATTGCGCAAATCAGCGCACAACACGCTGTATGTATCTTTGTGCTAATAGCGGTCATATCTGTCGATTAGGTATACGCTCTTGGTTCGGAGATGTCTCTATATAATATTGTGTATCTCAATAGCTTGCGGCAACAATGCGAGTCCCCGGAGCAGTAGTCGTTGAAGTCATGGGTACGGATAGCCAGCGGGTGACTACGGCGACACTGAAAGCATGAGTGACACTACGCGTCGTGATGTCATTGGCTCGTGTCGAACGCAAGTCGAAGTGGTAGCCCAGACGCAGTGTCGTGCCTCCGAAATGCAAGTCGGCCCATGCGCGCGCGTCAATGCGTCGGTAGTTGCCCGGCCACGCCACATGTGCCAGTCCTCGGCGGTCTCCGAGGTATATTTCGTAATACAACTGCCCGTATTGCGGCGAGAAGAACGCTCCGGTCAGAGGCATGGCAGCCATAAGGCCCCAAGTAACGGGAAGGCGGCCTACGCGCATAGGATAAGTCGCAGCGCCACTGACGCCTACCACCCATGCGCCCTTGGCTGCCGCAGGATTGTTGCCGTTGCGTCCCAAGTACAAGGCTCCGGCATTGAGGGCTGTATAGCCACCTATGCCGGCGCTGACTGCATCTGTGATTAGGAAGCGTCGGGTCATTCCCCACGAGGCCTCGAAGTCAAAGTTCCACATCGTGGCATTGCGTGCCGGATTCTGCGTATGGTCTACAGTGCCGCCAAGAGTCAATCGCATGCTCCACCGCTCCGGGTCAAAACCCATGGCCTGTGTACGACTATACGAGACGGCGCTATGCCATCCGTCATAATGCAGCGGCGTAAGATAGGTGTCGGCGAGGTGAGCACTGCCTACCTCGATGCCATATGAAGATGTCACGGGTCGCATCACAACGGGCACTGTGTCAGCTATGGCTATGCCGGGGGACATGGCCACAGCAGGCAGTGTACATAGTAGCGCGGCAACGGCTACGATTTTAGAACATACGCTGTTGACCATTGATTTCGTCTCTGATTTCATCGTCACTGCGTTCGGGCTCGATTTCGACTTCGGGAACATCTTCTTCCTCGGGCGTGTCATCGTAGCTTTCCTCGGGCATTTCACGCGGCTCGAGTTCTTCCACAGCAGCCACATTCCACGTGGTCAGTCGTTTGCCACGTGCCTTGAAAGACTTGACGGCGATGAATTCGGGTACATCCACTACCATGGGGTCACGGAAGTCGTCCGGAGTACCGAAGGTGATGCGGAAACGGGCGCCCAAGTGGTCGCTCAGCGCTATCAATTGCGACTTGTCGTCTGCGCCCACAAAACGCTGATGGCGTGTCGAGGCCTCGAAGGTGAAACGCTTGAGATATGGATAGCCTTGGTCGGCATCGTTGAGTATCGCCGTCCACACCTTGTGGCTGTTGAATTTTTCGATGCGCAAGATATTGTCTTCGTAGTGGTTGGTGACATTAAAGTCGCCGGTATAGTATTCGCCGTTTTTCAGTATGACAAGAATGAGATCCGTACCTTGGAATTCGCCGAGGTATCGGCCGCGTCCGTCATAATTGAGGCGCAGGACATCCCGGTCAAACCATACTTGGCGGCCGCCCAAGGTACTTGTGCCCTTCTCCTTGAGCGAGAAGCGGTGTACCTCGTTTCGGGTCACCAAGTTGCCTCCGGAGGCACGCCCCTTGACAGCCAATTTGCTGAAATCGACGTCAAATTGCAACGTCTTCAGTCGCGGACGCGGTTTGAGGGTGACTTTTACAACCTCGGCCTCGCCGTTAGCATTGGCACTGAACCAGACAACACGCGAGCCGTCCTTGCCCTTGGTCAGATTGTACTCGGTATCGCGCTTCAAGCCCATGACGGCAAAGCGTTTCATGTAATAGGCACCGCCGCGGCCGTCCTGATAGATGACATTGTAGATAGTGCGCTCGTCCTTGCGCTTAAATACGGCAAGATACAGGATATTGGTGCCTACCGACAATTTATCACTTACGCGTACCACCTTGTAACGGCCGTCTTTGTAGAATATGATGACATCATCCAGCGATGAGCAGTTGCATACAAATTCGTCATTTTTCAGCGCCGTACCTATGAAGCCCTCCTTGCGGTTGATGTACAAGCGCTCATTGGCCTCGGCCACGGTGGCCGCTTCTATGGTATCGAAATTGCGCAGCTGGGTGCGACGCGGATAGGCTTGACCGTATTTTTCTTTGAGGCGTTCAAACCATTCGATGGTGTATTGCGTAAGATGTTCTATGCGGTCGTTGATGCGACTGATACGATCGAGGTAATTGGCGATACGGCGGTCGGCCTCATCGGCGTTGAAGCGTAAAATACGACGCATCTTGATTTCCAACAGCTTGACAATATCGTCACGCGTAACCTCGCGTATCAACTTGGCTTTGAGCGGTTCCAAACGCTTGTCGATATGCGCCACGGCTGCATCCAGATCGGGAGCCTGCTCGTATTCTTTGTCCTTGTATATGCGTTTCTCGATAAAGTATTTTTCGAGCGATGCAAAATACAGGGCCTCATTGACTTCGTCCAATTCGATTTGAAGCTCGCGCAACAGAATTTGTCGCGTATGGTCTACACTGTAGCGCAACACGTCGCTGACGCCGAGGAACCGTGGGTGACGATCCTCGATAACGCAACAGTTGGGCGAGACACTGACTTCGCAAAAGCTGAAAGCATATAGCGCATCTATAGTCTTGTCGGACGATGTGCCGGGTTGCAGGTATACCAGTATGCGTGCCTCTTGGGCAGTGTGGTCCTCAACTTTGCGTATCTTGATTTTGCCCTTTTCGAAGGCGCTGAGTATCGAGTCTATGACCGTACCTGTGGTCTTGCCGTAAGGTATCTCGGTGATGGCTATGGTTTTATTGTCTACCTTCTCGATTTTGGCACGTATGCGTATGCGTCCGCCGCGGCGTCCGTCATTGTATTTGCTGACATCCAACATTCCGCCGGTGGGGAAGTCGGGATACAACTCGAAGTCCTCGCCGCGCAAGTATGCCACAGCGGCATCAATGATTTCATTGAAATTGTGCGGCATTATACGCGACGACAGGCCCACGGCGATACCTTCGGCACCCTGAGCCAGCAGCAGCGGAAACTTGGTGGGCAGGGTCACCGGCTCTTTTTTACGGCCGTCATAGCTCATAGTCCAATCGGTGACCTTATCGTCATATAACGTCTCGAGTGCAAAAGGCGACAGGCGTGCTTCGATGTATCGGCCGGCGGCGGCACTGGCGCCGGTGAGAATATTACCCCAGTTACCTTGAGTCTCCACCAACAGTTCTTTTTGTCCTAACTGCACGAGTGCATCCTTGATGGACGCATCACCATGCGGGTGATACTGCATGGTATTACCGACAATATTGGCCACCTTATTGAAACGACCGTCATCGAGAGTCTTCATCGAGTGGAGTATACGGCGCTGCACGGGCTTGAGGCCGTCCTGGATATGCGGCACGGCACGCTCGAGTATCACGTATGAAGCATACTCGAGAAACCAGCATCGGTACATGCCGCGCAAATGATGGGTCAGCGCGTCACCCTCGATGATGGACGCTGCGGTGATGTCGTCCAAGTCGCGAATGTTTCCACTTGCAGCAGCCTCGGCGTCTTCTTCATCGACGATGTCAAAATCGTCGGCATCTTTTGTTTCGGCATTTTTGTCCATGGCTGTATCGCCGGTGTCTGCCTCGGCAGCACCGGCATTTGCGGTATCGGAAGCACCGTCAGTCTCCCGGGGTTGGATGGTATCGTCGTTTTCGGTCATAATTCGTTGGGATGAAAGCCCGGCGCGCCCGTTTCGGCGCGTAAGGCCATATTTGCTGCAAAGATAGCGTTTTTTCTCCGAAAAGGCAACAGCCGCCGGCTCTCACCTGCGATCTCACCTGCGATATGAGGCCGTTCGCCGCCGATTCGGGCGAATGTTTGGCTTATGGAAGCGGATTGTCGGCATTTTTGTGTAATTTTGTACTCTTGTAAACAGCGGCGCACGATGTGTGTCCGCACCAATATCATCGTAAATGCTTGACACATTAGGACAATACATAGTCACTGTGGCCGATTGGATATGCGGTTATCCGCTATTTTTCCTGCTCATAGGCGGCGGACTATACCTGTTTATCAGTTCGGGTGCGGTATCGCTGCGCCGACTTCCGGCATCGCTGGCCGAGTTGCGCCGCCGTCCGGGCAACGCCGAGCGCCAAGCCGGCCAAATTTCATCCGTACAGGCACTTCTGTCTGTTGTCGCCGCCACAGTCGGACTGGGCAATATCGCCGGCGTGGCCATAGCCTTGGTCATGGGCGGACCCGGCGCCATATTTTGGATGTGGGTCAGCGCAATCGTCGGGATGTCCACCAAGTACCATGAGGGGGCTTTGGCGGTGATGTACCGCGGCCAAAACCCTTCGGGACGTCCGCGCGGAGGTATGATGTACATCATCGAGGAGGGTCTGGGACACAGATGGCGGCCTTTGGCGACATTCTTTGCCATTGCCGGCATGTTCGGCACCCTGTGCATTATGAACGCCAATCAGTTGACCGAAGCCGTCACGGCGACATTCACCACACCCCAATGGATCGAAAGCAGCAGCCTGCTGGCCGCCGTATCTTCGGTGACATCGCTGTCGCACATCCAGGCTTTCAAACTGCTTTTCGGCATATTGGTGGCCGTGATTGTCGCCTTGGTGGTATTGCGCGGCATCAGGCGCATCGCGCGCGTAGCCTCGGTCATGGTCCCATTTATGGTGGGCGTGTATTTTGTGATGGTACTATATATAATATGCACCAATTTAGGCCGCGTCCCCGATGTCTTTGCCTCGATATTCCATGAGGCCTTCAACCTGCAAGCAGGATTCGGAGCTCTCGCCGGAATCGCAATTATAGGTGCACGCCGCGCCGCATTGGTCAACGATGCAGGCATCGGTACAGCTTCTATCATGCACGGCGCCAGCCGCAATACCAATCCCGTGCGCGAAGGACTTATCGCCATGCTCGGCCCGGCCATAGACTCCGGTCTGGTGTGCACGCTCACAGCCACGGCTCTGCTGATATGTGTCCCGGACATCCAAAGCATCGAAGGTATCAAGGGTCTTGCCATAGCCATGGACGCCTTCGGCCGAGCAATTCCGGGCGGTGCATATATGCTGATGTTTGTGGTGATATGCTTTGCCCTCTCCTCGATGTTCAGCTACAGCTACTACGGCACAAGCTGTGCCGCATATCTCTTTGGCGAGCGCAAGGCCCGCTACTATACCTACGCCTTCCTGGCTTCGCTGGTAGTCTTTGCCGTGGTGCCGCTTGAGGCCGCCGTGGGCATGTGCGACCTGTTCTACGCCATGATGGCGCTGCCGACAATGTTCACGCTGCTGGCGCTCAGCCGACGCGTCCACCGCGTTACCCGACAATGGTTTGCACGGTTCAAGGACAAAAACGCAAAACCGGAAGACAATACATTTCAGCCTAACGACATACAATGATTCTCGACTTTATCACCTGGGACGCAGATCCCATAATCATAGATTCTTTTGTAACTGTGCGCTGGTACGGCCTGATGTTTGCCATCGGTTTTCTGATCGGGTACAGTATTCTTTACCGCATGTTCCGCCACGAGGGCGCTCCGGAGCGCTGGATGGGTTCGATACTCCTGTGGACCGTTGCCGGCACCGTTCTGGGCGCACGCTTGGGGCACGTGTTTTTCTACGAGTGGGACTGGTACTCGCAACATCCCGAACATATTCTTTCGATATGGGAGGGCGGACTGGCCAGCCACGGAGGCGCAATAGGCATCATCATTGCAGTACTGCTGTTTTCATGGATTACGACAAAGCGCAGCCCGCTATGGACTTTTGACCGCCTGGTGATACCCATTACGCTGGTAGGTGCCTTGATTCGTTTCGGCAATCTGATGAACAGCGAAATCTACGGCCATCCCACCGATCTGCCTTGGGGCTTTATCTTTGTGAACGGCCATGAGTACAAAGGCATACCCTGCCACCCGACACAAATCTACGAATCGCTCTGCTATCTGGCGCTATTCGGCCTGCTGATGTGGATGTACTGGCGGCGCAATGCCGAACGTCGCCCGGGACTGATTTTCGGCGTATTTCTGACGGTGCTTTTCTCCTGCCGCTTCCTTATCGAATTTGTCAAGAACGTCCAAGTATCTTTCGAGGAAAATATGACCCTGAACATGGGACAATGCCTAAGCATACCATTCATCATCGCAGGCATAATCTTTATTGTACGTGCGTACGTACGGCCAAAGAAAGACATCGCCTTCCCCGACCGCTTCTCCGACCAAGACCAAGCCAAGAAATAGTACATTCACAGAAGTCAAGAAAAAAACCATCCACAAACATGAAGGACCTATTGCGACGACATCTCCCGGCCATAGCCCTTGCCGCCTGCCTTGTCCTGCTGGTGGGCATACGGCTTGCGGCCATATACGGGCGCACGCAGCTGCATTCCGACGAAGTTTTTTCGGTGATGCTGTCACGCCACAACCGGGCCTATGTCCAAGCCCTGCCCGAAGGATCGTACACCGGGGCGCAGCTCAAGGAAGTGCTGACTCGCGAACACAGCCTCGGCGAAGACCTTGCATCGCTACACTCCAACAACTATGACATCCCGCACGCCTCGATGTACTACATGGCATTGCGCGTGGCGCTGGAACCGCTGGACGACGGATGGGACGCCCAAGCTGTGGCCCGCGCCGGCGGATGGCTAAATATCATCTTCATGGTCGTGGCCTTCCTGGCTATGTGGCGCATAGGCATACTCGTTTTCGGTCGCGAGCGATGGTGGCTGACTTTGGCCATAATCACTGCCGCCATGGCCACGCGCACTGCAGTCTTCGACACAATGTTTGTGCGCGAGTACCAAATGGCACAAATGTGGCTGACGCTGCTGGCCTTGTGTGCCGTGAAGATATGTATCCGACTCAAAGACAAGCCTATAGGCTTCAAACTGTACGCAGCTCTCACAATTACCATCTGCGGAGCGCTCAGCACCGGGTATCTCAATGCGATATACGTGGCCTTTGTCGGTTTGGGACTGCCGGTGGCTGCCGCACGCCGCAGACGATATTCAGACATCGGCCGAATGGCACTGTGCGCCGTCACAGCCGTGGCTATGTGCTGGGTGATTTACACGGGATTTTTCAATTTTCTGCTGCATCCGACAGTACATACGCGAGGCAGTTTTGCCAACGGCGGCGCCTCCTTACAGCGCGTAACCCTATGGCTCGGCTCGGACACACTGACATGGACCGGTACCATAGCCTGCGCCGCCGTCCTCGGCATATTGGCGTGGAAAAAGCGACTCGGGCAGCTCAGGCACTATGCCGTAGTGCTTTGGCTGGCGCTCGGCGCAATTGTTGCCATATTCCTCACCGACTATGCCTCGGTGCTTCACCAGGCACGCTACGCCTTCCCGCTGCTGCCTTTGGCGATGCTGCTGCCGGGAGCGCTGATTGCGGCCTTGGACGACAGCACATCTCGCTCGGCAGCCACCGTATGGGTCACCTATTACATTGCCTTGGCTCTGCTATGGCCCGTGCGCACCAATTACGGATGGCTACAGATGGCGCAGTTGGTGGAAAAAGGCGCAGTATTTTATCGCCTCAACCCCAACGAACTGCCACAAGCGATACCGGTGCTGCGCGACGATGCCGCATACATCGTCACCTCCAAGGCGGACACTGTGCGTGCTCACACCGACATCCCGATAGTGACGCGGCTTGCACCACCCGTTGCGGTCAAGAGCATGCGCGCCTTCACCGGACCATTAAAGCTGTACACGACCAAGGCGGCCGAAAAATCGCAGCCGATGCCGAACAATACACCCACGGCAAGGCGTTAAACCTTTGCACCCGGGCTTAGTCCAACAGATACATCGCGAGCGCAGAGCGCCAAGAACTCGGCGCGGACATTGCGCCGGACATTACCGATAAGTACACGACAAATACATACGATACAACAACTTTCACACGGCATAATAATATGATTATGAACACCATCAAATACTTCTTCGCCGCTATCGCGGTTTCGACAACACTGAGCGGATGCTCTGCCGCAAGCCGGCCTTCCGCTCCCGCCAACGAGATTGTAACCCGACAGCCCTCGGCCGTAGCACCGGGCGAGGATATCGGAAAATCACTCATCGGCGAATGGACTATAATCAAAGTAGGCACCACAGACATCCGCCAAGACGAGGACATGCCATACATCAACTTTTCGCCGGCCGAATTACGCTTCTATGCTTTCAACGGCTGCAATATCATCAACGGCGACTACCGCGTCGAAGGCTCGACCATCATCCTGTCGCAAGTGCTGTGCACCCAGCGCCTATGCCCCGACATATCATATGACGGTGAAATCAATTACGCATTGCGCGAAGGCGAAAAAATCCACGTCTCCATCAAGGATATAGGCAACGAGTCCTATATGTACCTCAGCGACGGAACAGGACATAAGCTGCTGACGCTGCGTCGCCACAACATGGACTTTCTGAACGGCGAATGGGTTGTGGTCAAAATAGGCAACGAGACAGTGGACGATGAAGGCGTCAACATCTTCTTTGACATATCCGCGAAAAAAATCCACGGAAATTCGGGATGCAACTACTTTAACGGAAACATCTCCATGGATCCGGCAACGGCCAATTCCATCAATTTCACAAATATGGGCGTCACTCGCATGTCTTGCCCCAACAGCGACCGCGAACGCAAGATGCTTGTAGCGCTTGAACAAACCGCCACAGCCATACGCGGCGGTAGCGACAAGGCCCTTCTCATCGACCGAAAAGGCAAGACTCTGCTGACGCTCAAACGCGCGCCAAAAGACGACATGTAATCGGCCCGGCCGACATATTTACCGCTTCAAATCGCGGAAAAAGCATGCACAATGATGCTTTTTCCGCGATTTATACATATCTTTTTATTCTGTCGGTGTATAATCTCCCGATTTTTATGTAAATTTGTTCGAGACATAACCAACAACGACATTTATGGCATCTTCGGAAAAAGAATTGTACGGACTTATCGGCTACCCCCTCGGGCACTCGTTTTCGCAGGGATATTTCAACAACAAATTTGCCAGTGAGGGCATAGATGCCGAATACCTCAATTTCGAAATCCCGTCTATCACTGATTTAGCCGAAATCATAGCTACGCACCCGGCTTTACGCGGACTCAATGTCACCATTCCTTACAAGCAGGCCGTCATCCCATATTTGGACGAAATCGACCCTACAGCGCGCAAAATCGGCGCCGTAAATGTCATACGCGTCTCCCGCAATGCGGCCGGACACGTCCATCTAAAAGGCTTCAATAGCGACATTATCGGCTTTACAGACTCTATATCGCCGCTGCTGTCGGGCAAAAACCACACTCACGCCCTGGTGCTTGGCACGGGCGGCGCTTCGCACGCCGTTATGGCCGGACTGTCTCAGCTCGGAATCTCCGGAACGCTCGTGTCTCGCTCACCCCGACCGGGCGTAATCACTTATGCGGACCTCGACGATGTTATAATGGCTTCCCACACGGTCATTGTCAATACAACGCCGCTGGGCATGTATCCGCTTGTAGATGCATGTCCCGATATTCCGTACCGGTTGGTCACCAAAAACCACGTATGCTTCGACTTGCTTTACAATCCGGACGTCACCATGTTTATGCAACGATGCGCCGAACAAGGAGCTACAGTCAAAAACGGCCTCGAGATGCTGCTGCTACAAGCCTTTGCGTCTTGGGAAATGTGGCATCGTTCCATCTGACAGCGGCCCTTGCCCCGAACAATGCTGCATAACGCTAAGCGCCCCTATTCTCATTATTAGAAGACAATGCGCCTCCGGTCACAGTCCCTGCACGAACGATGCATGGCGCATCCTGCCTTAATCCCGGCTGTAGCTTTCGCAATAGGCATTGCCATAGCTCGGTATATGCCTATGCCTATATGGGGCATCATAATTCCGGCCGTGGCCACCGTGGTTTTTGCTGCATTAGGCCGAGCTTTGCCCTCCTTGGCTATTGGACTGGCGATGACGGGATATATATGCGGCGACTCGGCGCTGCCCGATCCGCTGCCGCCCTCCCTCGATGGCACAAAGGTCAATATCATCGGCGAAGTCCTCAAAGCCGAACCGGGGACAGACCGCACTCGATATGTCATTGAAGTGTCGCAATGTACCGAGGCAAAGGACACGAAGACAAAGAATAATGCAAAGACAAAAGCAAAAGCAAAGACCGGTGCTGAAAATATAGAGACATCAATGCCGTCCAAGGCATCCGCAGACAGAAAGAGCGACACAAAGCGCAAGATTTACGCCGAGAAGTTCCGAACCGTGCTGTACGACAACGGTATATACACCTATCGGCCGGGAGATATAGTGAGTGCAACAGGCATATTACGCGATGCTCGCGCCAAGGACATCGTCCCGGATGCAGCCGATTACAACAGATACCTGTACCTGCAGGGTGTCAATTCTGTTTTATGGTTGACAAAAGAGGAAATGTATCCGATAAGCAAAGCCTCGGAGAATACATTAAGCAATATCTTGGACAAGGCACGCGCCGCAACCACCAACGCCATCATCGATTCGGGCGTGGGCAGCGATGCTTCCGCCTTTCTCACGGCGGTCATCGTAGGCGACGACTCATATTTGCAGCCGGACACGGACGAGGCTTTCCGTACATCAGGACTGGCGCATCTGCTGGCGCTCAGTGGATTACACATCGGAATAATCATCATGTTTATCACCGTCTGTCTTTCGTGGATGCGTCCTTCGAGATATGGTTACCGGATTTTTTACATCTTGATTATCGCGGCTTCGTTTGCTTACGCAGCCTTTGCCGGAATGACACCATCTGTGGTACGCGCAGCCTGCATGGTGGCCGTATTATGCGTATCCGCCATATTTCAGCGCCGAGCCAACGTATACAACAGCCTTTGCGTAGCCATATTCTTATGGCTGGTTATAAATCCGCTATGGTTGTTTGCTCCCGGATTTCAAATGTCCGTTTGCGCCGTATTAGGCATCACCATAGCACTACGCGCCGTCAATGCTTACCGAATACGGCGGACATGGGTCAAAAAAGCTCTCCGCATAGTCATTGTACCCATGGCGGCCATGGCAGCCACGGCCATCCCGGCAATGGCATACTTCCACACATTCCCATTATACTTCCTTCCGGCCAACATATTGGCTTCCATAGCGATAGCGCCCATGATGTTTTGCGGCGTACTGCTGGCCATAGCCACGATGACAGGCATAGGACACGGGGCTTTGGCATATGCGTGCGACCGACTGTACGCATTCATCGAATTCTCGGCCAAGACTTTCGGCGGCGACAGCGGAGTGGTGCATACATACCCGTCGATGCTGACGATATTCTGCTGCCTGGCGGCCGTAGCAGCTTTCTTCTTTTTCTTATATCGACCGCGCAGCATCATGCGTATCAGCATGTTATGCTGTGCATGCATATTCATTGCACTTTCGTCATCATTTGACCGCAGCCGGGTGTCGATAGACGCCTATATCCTCTCCGGAGGAACTTCGACAGACATGCTGCTGGCCGATGCGGACAGCGTATACCTTATTACGGACGCGACCGGCATCAATGCGGCCAATATCCGCACATTGAGACAGCAGCGCTACCGCGACATGCTGCTACGACGCACAACAAATGCCGAATTGGTTTTGCTCTCGGGCAACTTTACACGCCACGAGTTCAAGCGCTCGGGCGATATACTCACCTGCGGAAAGCATCGCTTCCTACTGGTCAATAGCGATTCGCTTGCTTCGCCGAGTGAGCGATGCGAATATGCTTTGGTGTGCCGAGGCTTCAAGGGTGACATCAAAAAGGTGGCACTCCATGCGGACACGATTGTCATCGGTACATCTGTGCACTATACGCGCCGACGTCGCTTTGTAGCTTTTATGGACTCGGCGGGCATCCCATACCGCGACATCCGCAGCGATGGCGGACTTGCCTTACACATAGCATCATATTAATTCATAATCAACTAAATATAATATTTTATGGTTAAACACATTGTAATGTTCAAGCTCACGGGCGATGCAGCCACTCGCCGCGCCGTGGCCGAAAAATTTGCGCAGGCACTACGCGACCTTCCGGCTCAAATCGAAGTACTCCAATCCATCGAAGTCGGCCTTAACGAAAATCCCGGAGAGGACTGGGACGTAGTACTGACAGCAATAGTACCGACCATGGCTGACGTCGAGATCTACGCCAAGCATCCGGCACATGTTGCTGCCGCCGGACTTCTGGCCGGTCATAAGGAATTGCGCGCCTGTGTAGACTACAATTGCTGACCCCGGGACACGAAGCAATAGCCTCCGATACCCGGATACTAAAACATAGGAGGGCGAAGCCGTGATGCTGTTTCGCCCTCCGTATTTATTTGTCTATGGCTCAAAAAAGCTTACCGAAAAGCCAGAGTATGAACAATATGCTTAGCGCTGCTATGGCGATGCGCACCAAACATCCGGCAGCCATGCAACCGCCGGCAAGTGCTCCTCCGGCAGCATCTGAACCGGCATTTTGGCCATCCGATCCTATAAAGCCTATAAGTCCGCCGATAATGCAGGCTATGACAATAACCCAAATCCACATATTTGTATTGATGTTAAGTTTGACATTGTTGTTGTATGTAGCTTGAATACTCGTCTAAGGATTTTTTGCTTAACCCTTAAAGTATTTCAAGCTCCTACTCTTATATCCCTATGGAGAGTAAAAAGTAAATCCGAATACCACGGTAATTGTGCGTGACAGACTCCGCGCCGCAATATACGCAGGACAGCGCATGATATACAAAAGCACTCCGAGCACCGTACATATACAAAAAAAGAGAGTCGCGCATGCGCGGCCCTCCTTTTATGTTGCTTCGATCTATGTCTATAGATTATTCAGCGGCAACGGTGCTATCAGCAACAACAGCGGGAGTGTCAACAGGAGCCTGTTCAACAACTTCGGTCTGAGCAGCAGCTTTTACGCTGTCAGAATCAACGGCAGCAGCTTTTTCGCCTTTACCGCAGGAGAACATAGATACGCTGAATGCAACAGCGAGAAGGAGAACTAACTTTTTCATTTTGTTTAAAGATTAGATATTAATTAATATGTTTGCTTCAAAAACACAGCAAAGGTATAGCCTTTCTTCGATACAACCAAACATTTTCCAAATTTTTTGATATTTTTACGTGCAAAATATTGTTAACGAAGTCTCATTAATGACCGTACCATTTTGTGCATCAGACACTTACTAAAGGTTTAATCAACAGCTGTTTTTTTATGTTTTTTTCCGTATTCGGCGGTTTCGGCCACGATAGTGTTGGCCATGGCAACAGCTTTTGTTATGTGATCGCACACTTTTTCGCGTCCGATAAGGGTGTCGATACCGGCCTGCTCCAGCGAATGACGGACGCCCTCATTAACGCCGGAAAGCACCACATGTATGCCTTCGCGTTGTGATGACTTGATAAGTATTTCGAGGTTGTGCAGTCCCGTGGCATCTATGAAGGATACTTTGCGCATACGTATGATACGTACTTTGGGCTTGATATTACCGGTGGTGGAACGCATGACCTCATCAAATCTGGTGGCTACACCGAAGAAGAACGGCCCGTCTATTTCGTATATGCTGACACCGCGTGCCACATCAAGCACTTCGTGCTGCGACAGATCCGTACCCTCGGCCACGTCAAGATGGTCGCTGTAAACCTTGATTTGGGTATTCTGTGTCACTCGACGCAGGAACAGGATTATGGCAAGCAGCAGCCCGAACTCGATTGCGATAGTCAAATCAAAGATTACCGTCAGGAAGAAAGTTACAAGCAGCACCGAGATGTCGCTGCGATGCGTATGGAATATAGCCACCAGTGTGCGCCATCCGCTCATATTGTAAGCTACGACTATCAAGACAGCGGCAAGACATGCCATCGGGACATGATTGATAAGCGGCATGGCAAAGAGAAATATGAGCAGAAGTACAACAGCATGTACTACTCCGGCTACAGGCGTGCGTCCGCCGTTGCTGATATTGGTCATCGTTCGAGCTATGGCTCCGGTGACTGGAATGCCGCCAAAGAATGGTACCACGATATTGGCCGCACCCTGACCGATAAGCTCGGTATTGGAGTTGGTATGGCTACCGGTAACGCCATCAGCCACAGTGGCGGACAGCAGCGACTCGATGGCGGCAAGCACCGCAATGGTGAAGGCCCACGGCATAAGGTTATTGATTACTTCCATATCCCACGCAAAGGTCTGTGGTGCCGGGAGATCCGTCTCCATATCACCAAAGCGATCGCCGATGGTCTCGACAGCAAACTCCGGGATAAGGCTGTGTAGTAAGGCCACGCCGGCCGTAACCACAACTATGGCCATAAGTGCGCCCGGCAGTCGCTTGGATATGCGAGGCGTCAATACTATAATAGCCAAAGAAACAGCGCCCACAGCAAGCGTTGTCCACGAAATATCGCCGATATGTTCAAAATATACACCCCATTTGCTGATAAAGGCTCCGGGCACATCCGCCAGACCAAGCCCGAAGAAGTCGTTGATCTGCGTGGAGAATATCGTGAGGGCAATACCGGCGGTGAAGCCAACTACTATGGGATAGGGTATAAACTTGATTACCGTCCCCAAATGGAATAAGCCCATAGCTACGAGCATTACCCCGGCCATAAAGGTGGCCACACCGAGGCCCTCGAGTCCGTATTGCTGGATGATGCTGTATACGATGATGATAAACGCTCCGGTAGGGCCTCCGATTTGCACCGAATTGCCGCCCAAAGCCGAGACGATGAAACCTCCTATAATGGCGGTGGTCAATCCCACCGTTGGGCTGACGCCGGAGGCTATACCGAAGGCTATGGCAAGAGGCAAGGCAACGATGCCTACAACTATGCCGGCAATGAGGTCGGACTTGAAACGCGCCGTCGAATAGTGGCGCAATGCCGAAACGATTTTCGGCGAAAAATCTATCGAACCTGAAAAATTCATAGAAATTTTTACCTTAAACAATTAGTACTCTTTATTGGAAACCTATGATAGATAACAACTTGGCTGCCGCTGCAGCTTTTGCGTACAGGCATCCTCCCGGATGCGCATACTCAAAGAGGGTGTGTCATAATGACGAATTACGGTAGGGGCGCAGTACATTGCACCCACAGCGACGGAAGATAATATATTTTCATTCAAGCAGATAAGCAAATATCGCTTCGTATGTCCTTATGACAGTAATCCCCACGCAGTGCCCGTTCATTTATTTGAAATTCAGCACATTATGGTTTTACTGCGCGGCGCGATGTATTGCGCCCTGCAGGGTCTACGATTCTGTCACTTTCCCATCCGCGACATCTGCACGCCACGCGTGCATTGTTTACCTGACAAGTGCTCGTGTCACCTTGCCCGAAGTATGACGGCAGATATATATGCCCGCAGCTTGAGGTCGATGAGTGTATGTACGTCCCTGCATATCGGTCCAGGACACCACATCGCCTGAACTGTCCACGCTGATGTCGTCCACCGAATTCCAATCGGACCCGTCAACGGTCGTCTTGGTACAGTTAATTGTGGCCTGTACTAAAAATTGTACCTCGGTCACGCCCTGCTCACTCGGTGTCCATGCTCCCTCATCCCATATTCCGGGAGTCTCGGTATATAGGTATTCTGAGCCCACCTTGGCGCCGGCGAAAGCAATGCCGAGTATGGCTTGATTTTCGACAGCCTTAACGGTGATAATGCTTCTTGCGTAGGCTCGCATTTCGTTGGTCTGTGTCAAATAACCGAAGAAGAAGCGTGCCGACTGGCTTTTTTCTTTGATGGCGCTGTCATCGATGGTAAAGGTGCTATATGTTCCCTTGAACTCGACGCCGCCGATATATTCGCCGGATTTATTTTGGCTCGTCGCCGGGCTGTAAGGCGGAGTAAGCGTCAACGGCGCCTCCCAATTGAAGATGTCGCTCCATGCGCCTTCGGCCCGCGATGTCATACCGCAGAATGCAAGAAGTATTGCTAAGACGTATTTCATATCTATATGATTTTATGATTTGACAAAAGATTGACGTCGCCCGCAATCACTTGCAAGCAACGTCTTATATGAGTATCTATCAAACAAACTTGTACGCCCGTGGGGAGTCGAACCCCAATCGATGGAACCGGAATCCATAATTCTATCCATTGAACTACGGGCGCTTGTCGCATCTCGTGCCTTTTGAGATGCGCAAAATTAGGCAATTTTTCGTACTTTTGCAAATACTAACGACAAATGACATGAACGTACGCATCGAACAGGGATGGAAAAACGCCTTAGCGTCCGAATGGCAAAGCGAGAGTTTTCAGCGACTTACCGACTTTGTACGCAATGAGTACGCCACTGCAACGGTGTTTCCGCCCGCATCGCAAATCTTCGCGGCCTTTGACGCATGTCCTTATGCGGACACGCGCGTGGTCATCCTCGGGCAGGACCCATACCACGACGTGGGCCAGGCCAACGGGCTGTGCTTCTCGGTTGCTCCGGGCACGCCGCTACCTCCGTCACTAATCAATATCCTGCGCGAAGTAGCCGAAGACACCGGACAGCCTGTCAACCCGGACGGCGACCTGTCGCGATGGGCCCGACAGGGCGTATTGCTGCTAAACTCGACCCTGACGGTGCGCGCCCATCGTGCCGGCTCGCATCAGGGCAAAGGCTGGGAGGAATTCACCGACAACGTCATCCTGCATTTGGCCAACCATCGCCGCGGGCTGGTATTCATGCTTTGGGGCAGTTATGCCATCAAAAAAGGCGCATTCATCGACCGGCAACGCCATCTGGTGCTGACATCACCCCACCCTTCGCCATTGTCCGCCTATCGCGGATTTTTCGGCAACCACCATTTCACACGTGCCAACGACTATCTCGTTCAGCAAGGACTTAAACCCATACAATGGTAATACCCATACGACACATATTGGCGGCATTAACGGCCTTGACAACACTCGCGGGAGCGGCCACAGTACCCGCGCACACGCATACAGCCGTATTCAACGAGGCGGTGCGCACATTGCGCGTCGGCACACTCGGAGGACCGCGCGGCCAGACCGGCATACCGGTGGCCGTAACGGACAACGGCGGATTTGTCATCAGCTTCGACCATCTGTCCGAAGACCGCGAATATCTGCGGTATACGCTGACACATTGCACGGCCGACTGGACACCGGACCAATTGTCTTACGTCGAATACCTTGACGGCTTCAACGAGGGCACCATAGACGACTACGACTTCTCGCGTGCAACCACAGTACACTACGTCCATTACACGCTTACGCTGCCAAACGAGCAGACACGTCCCACCATATCAGGCAATTACCTGCTGAGGGTATATCCGGAAAGCGATCCTGAGGACATCTGGCTGCAATGCCGACTGGCCGTCAGCGAGGGCTCGGCCGTCTTGGGCGCCGAAATCACCACGCGCACCGACGTGGACTACAACCGCAAACACCAACAACTGTCCGTCAACGCCAATGTACACGGGGCGGCGGTCACGGACTCCTACAACGACCTCATTTTGGTCATCGAGCAAAACGGCCGCACGGACGATGTGCGCACGCTGCGTCATCCCCTGCGCATATCGGGAGACAACATCTTCTACGAGCATACGCCGGAGTTGATTTTCAACGCCGGCAACGAATATCGGCGCTTCGAGACAATCTCGACGCAATTCGCCGGAATGAACGTGGACGAGGTGGCATACTCTGCCCCCTACTACCGCATGGTGCTGATGACGGACAAGCCCCGTTCGGCTGACAGCTACCACTACGACGAGACTCTTGGCGGCGGATATGTCGTGCGCGAGTACAACAGCGATGACGACAGCGACGTGGCCGCCGACTACACAGTGGTGTACTTCTCGCTGGACATGCCGCAAATGCCGGGCATGGACATATACATCGACGGAGACATGGTGCAACGCCGCTTTTCGGACGAGGCTCGAGTAGGATACGATACCGATACAGGCCGATACACCAAGGCAATGCTGCTCAAGCAGGGAGCCTATTCGTACCAATACTTGGCCGTACCCGCCGGGACGCGCACGGGACGGACGGACATCGTCGAGGGCGACAAATACGAGACACGCAACACCTACCGCATGAGGCTGTACAACCGCCGTCCGGGCGCACGCTATGATGCCCTGGTGGGAGCGGCCGAAATCACCTTGCGCTGACACCCCCCAAGATGAAATCACCTTGCGCCGATACCGACAAAAGACACAAATGAACTACACCACAGAAGAGACGATAATGCTTCAGATACAGGACACATTGGTATCACTGGACCTTATAGAGCGGTATTTTTGCTGCGACTTGGACCAATGCCTGGGCCAATGCTGCATAGACGGCGATGCGGGCGCCCCGGTCACCGAAGATGAGTGCCGACAGATTGCCGAGGCGCTACCGACATTCGTTGACGACCTGCTGCCTGCCGCACGGCGGCGCATCGACGAATGCGGCATCAGCTACATAGACGAGGAGGGCGACCTGGTCACCCAGATTGTAGATAACGCCAACTGCGTATTTACCACCTACGACAAGGGTGGCAAGTGCCTGTGCGCCATCGAAAAGGCTTATCGCGAAGGACGATGCTCCATACGCAAGCCCATGTCATGTTATCTCTACCCGGTACGTCTGTCCGAATACCCGGATTTCACGGCTATCAATCTGCACCGCTGGAAAATATGCAAATGTGCCGAAGTCCTCGGACGCCGCATCGGCCTACGCGCTTACAAGTTCCTGAAAGAGCCGCTGACAGCCCGCTTCGGCAAAGAATGGTACGACGAATTATGCCTGGCTGCCGAGGCTTACATCGAGCAATACGGCGGCGACAACGCCGAATAAAGCACTGACTATAATAGCCGATACAGCTGTTATAGATATTATAGCCGGTATGACCGGTATGACTGGTATGACTATCAGCCGAACAAAGCGCGGCTCAAGCGATTGAGAGCCTCGACCTTGTCTTGGCGACGTACAAGCATGGAGACATTGTAGTTGCTGCCGCCGTAGCTGATCATGCGAACCGGAATGTCCGAAAGAGCCGAAACGGCCTTGGCTTCGAATCCGGTATTATGCCACTCGAGGTCGCCAACGACGCATATAATCACCATGTCGTGGTCTATGGTGACCGTCCCGAATTTCTTAAGGTCATCCACAATGGCTGCCAGGTGCTTTTCGTCGTCTATGGTGACGGTCACGCCCACCTCGCTGGTGGCCATCATATCGATGCTTGTGCGGTAGTTTTCGAAAGTCTCGAAGACCTTGTGCAAAAAGCCATAGGCCAACAACATTCGCCCGCTCTTGATTTTTATGGCTATGATGTTGTCCTTGGCTGCCACAGCCTTGATGGTACGCGTAGACGGCATATTGTGTATCAGCGTGCCGGGGCGCTGCGGCTCCATGGTATTGAGCAGACGCACGGGAATATTATTCAGACGGGCAGGCAGGACGCAGGATGGATGCAGTATTTTGGCCCCGAAATAAGCCAGTTCGGCGGCTTCCTCAAAATGCAATTCGCTCACCGGCGAAGTCCCCTGCACATATCTGGGGTCATTGTTGTGCATCCCGTCAATGTCCGTCCAAATCTCGATTTCTTCGGCACCGAGGACCGCGCCCAACAGCGAGGCGGTGTAGTCGCTGCCTCCGCGTTGCAGATTGTCTACATGTCCGGCGGCGTTGCGGCAAATGTAGCCTTGAGTCAGGTATAAATCGGCATCGGGATTGACTTCCATCAGGCGGCGCAGGTGACTGCTTATGTATTTCATGTCCGGCTCGCCTTCGGCATCGGTACGCATATACTCCAAGGCCGGCAGCAGGACCGAGCTTACGCCGCACATGTGCAAGTACGTGTTCATCAGCGCCGTGGACATCAATTCGCCTTGGGCCAGGATTTCTTTTTCGCTCTCTGGCGAGTAGTCCTCGTTGGTGAGCGAGCGCACATATCCCAAGCAGGCGCCCACAGCCTCGGTGGCGGTACTTCGGGCCTCGGCATTGTCGCCGAAAAGTCCGGCAATGACATCGTTATATTTGCTCTGAAGCACATTCAGCGTTTCGAGTGCACCGGGTTGATTGCCTTTCTGTAGGTATTCGGCTATCTCGACAAGAGTGTTTGTCGTACCGGACATGGCGGACAACACCACCATGTTGCATCCGCGCGAAGTTATCAAGTCGGCGACGTGGCGCATGCGCTCGGCGCTGCCCACGCTTGTTCCTCCAAATTTCAGTATCTTCATTGCTCTGTATTCACTTGTATATCTACACGTACACGGCGTGTACACTTATGCTTTAGGCGGGCGGACATGGCCGGCCATATAATGCAAAAACTGTTGCAAAGGTACACACTTCCACCGAAATAGAGCATCAAAACACGGCACAAAATGCGTGTCCGCCGTCCGGAAACCTGTGCCGGGGTTCGAGATGAGCGCCTTGCATAGACCCTCAAAAGGCCGGTGACCATGACGGCACAAAAAAACAGGTCGGTCGGAGCTTATCGCTCCGGCCGGCCATATATTGAGTATCGTTCAGACGGTTACTTCACGAAAGCCTTCTTGACTTCCTTTGTGCCGTCATCGTAGATGGTGACAATAAGGTTGAAGCCTTCGTAAGGTTTCTCGCTAAGACGACCGTTTACATCGTAGTACTCGACCTTTTCGATGGTCTTGCCTACGGCCGGCGTATCGATGCCGGAGATATCGCCCGAGTCAGCGTCCGTGAACACCCATCTTTGTGCGTCCGTGCGGTTGCCTACAAAGCCCTGGATGCCCGAACCATCGGCGATTGTGCCGTTGACCACATCAAGGAAGAGGCCGTTCTTATGAATAATATAGAATTCCTTGTCTCCGGCTTCCTTGATTATCCATTGCTGGGCCTCGTTGGTGGCTGCGGAGTTTTCGTACTGTTGCACCTTGCAGTTGTTGTCGATACCGGCGTTCTGCATGTCAAGTGCCTTGTCCGAATGTACGGCCACGATGGAATAATAACCGTCGCCGAGGTAGCTGATGCGCCACTTTTGGCTGTCGCCACCGTTAGCCTTGCTCAATTTCACATTCGCGCTATTGTCTGTCGAGGCTTGGTCTACGTCCAGCACAAGGTTTCTATTTGACGAATTGCGGATTTGGTATATGCCATCGTAGAGCGACTGCCCGCCATCGACAGCCACAAATTTGAACTTCTGGGCATCACTCGAATTGCCTGTCCAGCCGTTGATATTGGTGCCATCGACGAATACGCCGTTGCTGACATCGGCAAATCTACCGCACTTGTTGATGATGTAGAAATTACCGGCACCGGCATCGCGCAGTATCCATTCGGAGGCGTCATCACCTTCCGTAAACTGATGCTGCAGGATATTCGGACTGCCCTTGTATTCCTTGCCGTAAAGGTTGAGTGCCATATCGCTGTGCTTGGCTGTGAGCGAGTAATACCCGTTGCCGAGGTACTTGACACTCCACTTCTGGTTATCCTCTCCGGTGATGCGCTGCAATTGGACATTTGCGCCGCTGGATGTGGAAGCGTCTTGGACGCCGACGCCATATCGGAAGTCCTTGGTCAGGCGTATCTGATAGTCGCCGTCAGGTATAGACTGAACACCGTTGACCGCTATAAATATCCATTTTTGGGCATCGCTTTGGTTGCCGGAATGTCCCTGGACGTTGACGCCGTCGGCCATAGTGCCGTTGGTAACATCCATATAGAGGCCATTGCTGTTGACGATAAAGTACGTCCCGTCAGCGGTGCTACGGAGAGCCCAGTTCTGAACTTCCGTTCCGTCGATAGAATATTGCTGGACGTTGGTTCCGGAAGCCGAACCGGCTTTGTAGAGATCCAGATTCTTGCCCGAATGCAGAGCTTGCAGATGGTAGTATCCGTTGCTGTAAGTCACATTAAACTGCTGGTTCATGCGGCCCGAATACTCCGATATTATTACGTTGGCCTCGTCTGCAGTAGAGGCATTGGCTACGTCAAGACCGTAATTTACATTGCTGTAGCAGGCGATACGGTATACGCCGTCGGGCAGCCTGTCCGGATTGGTGCCTCTGACAGGAACATCTATCTCGCCTGCGGAGGTGTTTGTCGTATTGCCCAAGTCGTCTTCGGCATAGATATGGGTCAAGTAGACGCCGGTTTCGTTGTTGTGGTTGGAGGTCTTGATGTCGCAGGTGGCTGTATTGCCATTGACGGTCGCCTCATACCATTTGATGTCATCCTGGTCGTTGGCCACGCTCCACGTAGGCATCTTTACGGATGTTACCTTTTCGTTGTCCGTAACCGTACAGGTCACCGTGTAGCCCGAGCTGGTGAGGTTTGTAATCTTGATGTTGCTGATTACAGGCGGCTCTTTGTCTACATTCACGGCTGTGAATACCCATTTCTGGGCCGAAGTGCGGTTGCCACACCAGCCGGCGATATTTGTGCCGTTGGCAATTGTGCCGTTTTCTATGTCAAGGAAGAGGCCGTTCTTGTTGATTATATAGTAAGCACCGTCGCCGGTTTCCTTGATAATCCACTGCTGTGCATTATTTGTAGCCGCGGTGTTGTCGTACTGCTGTACGTTGCAGCCGTTGTCGATACCGCCACGATGCATGTCAAGGGCTTTGCGCGAGTGGGCGGCTGCCATCGAATAATAACCGTCGCCGAGGTACTTGACATTCCATTTCTGGTTGTTGCCCGTGCCTATGGTCCACAGGTGGACATTTGCGTTGTTTTCTTTGGACACGGTTTCCACGTCTACGCCGAAGTTGTTGTCTTTGGCACTGCGAATGTTGTAGTAGCCGTCCTTGATGGTCTGAGTGCCGTTCACAGCAACAAATTTCCACTTCTGGGCATCACCCGAATTGCCGCACCAGCCGCCGATGTTTGTTCCATTGGCAACCTTGGCGCCATATACGTCGAGGAATAGGCCTTTCTTGTTCACAATATAGAAGCTTCCGTCGCCGGCATCTTTAAGCATCCACATGGAAGCCTCGTCGTTGTCGGAGAACGGATGCTGTTGAGCGTTGGCGTAGCCCTTGTACGGACCTCCGTTAAGATTGAGCGCCATATTGCTGTGCTTCAGACGTATGGAGTAATATCCATTGCCCAAGTACTTCACGTTCCACTTGTGGTGGGCCGAATTGTCAAGCGTCCACAGGTGTATATTGCTGCCGGACGAAGATGTACCTGTCGACTCAACAACACCGTACCCGAAGTTCGAGGCCAAATGTATCTGATAGTCACCATCCGGTATCGACTGCTTTCCGTTGACAGCTATGAAGAACCACTTCTGGGCGTTGCTCTTGTTGCCGCTATATCCTTGGACATTGGTGCTATTGGAGACTATACCGTCTTTTACATCCATATAAAGGCCGTTGTTGTTGACTATATAGAAAGCACCCTCGCCGGCTTCTTCGAGTACCCAATTTTGGACATCCGTCCCGTCTATGGCATACTGCTGGACATTGGTCCCCGGAGCCGAAGCGGCCCTATAAAGGTCCAAATTCTTACCGGAGTGTACAGCCTGAATGTTATAATGGTCACCGGCAAAGGTTACATTAAACTGCTGTTGCTTTGCCCCGGAGTATTCCCAAATGTGCACGTTTGCCTCGTCGGCGGTAGACCCTCCGGCTACGTCAAGGCCGTATGTCGGATTGTTGTAACATGCAATACGGTAAGTTCCGTTGGGAAGGTTCTGCTTTTTCTGTGTAATGGAAGGTGTGGTGTAACTTGTGTTAGCGGGCACGTTGTAAGACGACACGTACCAGTAACTGGTCACGCGGGCCAACACCGTATTTTGATTGTAGCCGCAACATTGGCCTTGGTAAGTATTGGACAAGGGACGGCGGCCGAAGTAAGCGGCACATGATGAGTCGCCGCTATACACGATGCCGTTCTCTATATCGGTTATCCATTGGGCATGAGGGATACTGGTGACATATATGCACACGCCCTCCGGGTGAGCATTCAAAATGCCCTGTAACTGCGCTACGGTCAAGCCGTTGACATAGGCTTGATTGACTGTGAAAGAGCAGTTGCCGAAAGTAGCCGAATAATTGGATCGCTGACCGGCACCGTTGATCCAGCCATAAGGCATGAGCGAAGCTTCGGTAATCGCAGTCCAGTTACTGTTGTTGCTCAGATAAGTACGTGCACGTAGCATCATCGCATTTGACACAAGCGTACATGTCACATCCGACTGTTGAGTCAGATACAGGTCGTTAGGGTAAGGCACTCCCGCACTTGCCTTAGGCGGTGCATAAAGCCCTATGGCGACCAAAACTGCGGAGAGTACCGTCCGTACCCTCCTCGTAATTAGGCTTGGTTTCATTATTTCAATTAATTGATAGGTTAAAATGCAACTTTAAGTGATGTCAAGATGCATGTGTTCCATGCTATCCCGATTTAAGGTTTTCAAATGCCGCCGCAACACAAGTTTCCCACTTGTCAGGCAGTGCCGTAGCTCGGTATCATGGCTAAAATCCACGGTCGCCACGGAGGGCATTTGGAAGCAAACGTAAAATTACAAATAATTCCTGACAATATGCTCTTAAACAGCTGAAAAATTCGGATTTTAATGATTACTGTCCGCTAAACTTTATGAGTCTTTGAAAA
>ULRF01025606.1_pt1 | contig 47198 bp, 48 predicted proteins | sample 1955131 | NCBI WGS metagenome assembly ULRF01 (sample SAMEA4835673, study PRJEB28245) | human gut metagenome | biome: gut microbiome; material: fecal sample | place: Denmark | collected 2008
CAGCTTTTCAAATGCTGTAAGAACACTCGCCATGGTGCGAATGGGGGGATTTGAACCCCCAAGCTTTCGCCGGCGGATTTTAAGTCCGCTGTGTATGCCGTTCCACCACATTCGCATTTTTTATGGTACAAAAAAATAATACCGCACCGTGCAGACGTTCAGCTTACCGCGAGCCTGTTTATTCGGTGCTTTTTAAATTATAAGCAAAACGGGAAGAATGTCAAGCATATAATGCAAACAAGGTGTGGACAATGCACGCATATTACAAGAAATCCAGAACCGAGAAGGGTAACTCTCGAGAATCAGACATCAAGCGACTACGATAATTCTCCTTTGCAATTCCAAACTCATTATACGCTTGGACGAAAAGCTCCAACACCGCTTGAAGCGTTTCGAGTTTGCGTGGAAAACAGCGACTTCGGCGGCGCAGAATAGGGATATAATGCCTTAAATCTGCATTAATGCCCTCAGCAGTGTAGGTGTCATTTTTGTTGTTTACATTACGGATGTGTTTGCCGGGATAAACAACATCAACATAGCCGAGATAACCATCAGTGCAGTAAAAGTCTGCCTCCGGACCGCTGTCAACAATTCGTTGAATACGCAGCACTGATTTATCAAAAGCCACGTCAAACCCTACTATCTGGCGCGGTGCTCGACTTACCATAGTCATTATATAGGCATTTTCACGGGTTTCCTTTGTAGACTTTTGGCCCACAAACCAATATAGCTCATCCAGCTCTAAAGTTTTGGGGTTAGCTTTTGGGGTAGGTGCTGTTTTTTTTAATCCAGTTATAAACATTGGCTTTGCTGAAGCCGAATATCTTACCAACACCTCTCCCGCTTGCTCCGGCGTAGTAGGCTTTAATTGCCATTTCACGAACTTCCTCAGGATACTCTCGTGTTTTCGGTTCAAAGGTGTAGTATTTTCCGCATTCCTTGCAGAAGCATCTTTGCGTTCCCGAACGATTCTTCCCTGCGTTTACCTGATTCTCAACTTTTCCGCATACAGGACATTTCCTTGCTGCGTTTTCTTTTGCTTTTCTCATGCCTTTATTATACTATATTGTGCGCTATTCGTCCACTCTTTTATCAACCAGCCGATTGACAAATCCGAATGCAGCATGTATAATTATAGCCATAAACATCGATGATTGAGGATTCGTCAAGGGGAATACTCTACGAAAGCGTTTGCCTGAGCCGACAAACATATAGTGCGATTGAGCGTGGGGCTAAACAAATGCCTTGGTCAAGGATAAGGCTAATGTCCACAGGATGACCGAGGAAGAATTCGAAAACGGCGAATATGAGCCGTGCAGGATTTGTTTACCTTGATGCAGCGGCATCTCAGAATAAATAAAAACTGGAGGAAGAGAAATGGACGAGTATGTTGGCAAGATCTGTCCGTACTGCAAGACGGAGATCAAAGAAGGAGACGAGGTGAAGGTTTGCCCTGAGTGTGGTATTCCTCATCATGCAGCCTGCTGGGAAGAAAACAAGGGCTGCACTACTTTTGGCTGCAAGGAGCAGCATTATGAGGAGCAGCAAACCAATCCGACGGATGTGTGCTCCAACTGCGGTGCTCCTTTGGGCGATGGACAGGCATTTTGCCCCAAGTGCGGAACCCCGAAAAATGCTCCAAAGAAAAATGTTTGCGGTAAGTGCGGTGCTGAATTGCAAGATGGTCAGGAGTTTTGCCCCAAGTGCGGTCAGAAGGTTGGGCTTGTAGTAGATACTGGCGTAAGTTCTGCAATCAACCAGTTTAACGCTGGTGTTCAGAAAAACAAGAATAAAAAGAAAGTTGTCCTACCGATTATTGCTGGCATCGTTGCAGTTGCTGTCATCGCCTTGATTCTTTTCCTTAGAGGACCATCGGTGGATGAGATTACACTTTCTAAATCTTCTGTGGAATTGAAAACCGATAATTCTACAACAGTTTCTTATACTATTGTCCCGGAAAAAGCTAAAGATGCCAAGGTAACATGGGAATCCTCTAATGAGTCTGTTGCAACTGTTAGCGAGTCTGGCAAAATAACTGCTAAGGGAGATGGTTCTTGCACCATCACTGTTTCCGCAGGCGGAAAGACGGACAGCCTTACAGTAACTGTAAAAAGCGGGCCGGATTTTATGTCAATTTATAACACTTGCTGCGATTCAACATATGCGACTGTTGGCTCTGATGGAAGCTATTTAAGCATTGATACAAATCCCTATGATATCGACGACTACACTGCAAGCGGCTCTATTCAGGCAATTATTTCTGTTAATGCTGCTCTCGGACTTCCAGACTATGTCTTTGATGATATGAGTCGTACCACAGCCCTGATGGGAAGACAGTCGGCCTCCTTTGACGATGTAACGGTATCTTGGTCGTATCACCCTGATAAAGGGCTTGCAGTAACTTATAAGGCAAACTAATCCGTTTGCAAGGATGGTATGTCATAACCACTGATGTACCATCCTCTTGCCATGTCGCATATGTATTGATGATTACTTCTTGCAATTCTGATAAGATGTAAAGGAGTAATTCGAATGGCAAAAGTTAATGTTGTTGTCGTTGATGCAACAGGCAATAAGGAGCTAAAGGTTGGCTTACCCGATGATATTAAATGCGGCATCATCATGGTAAAGTTGGTGGAAAAAATCAAGTTACCCTCCGTTGGCCCTGACGGCAACCCCATCAGCTATAAGTTTATCCACAAAGTGACCGGAAGACAGCTTCTTGAGTCGCAAACACTTGCCGAGGCTGGTATTAAGGACGGAGATGTTCTTCGTCTTCAACCTGAGATCACAGCGGGCGCATTTTGCACTAATTGCGGCGTTGAAATAAAAGAGGGTGATACTTCTTGCCCTAATTGTGGCGCAGAAGTGAATGAAGCCCAAGGTTCTTGCCCTAATGATGAAAATAGTGTGGAACAACCAACCGTAGATGTATCCAAATTCACAAAAGTGAAAAGGCAAACAGCAAATTATGCAACTGTTGAGCAGAAGGCAGAAGAGCTATCGAATAAGCTATCCAAAGGCAGCACTTTCTTCCCAATAGGAGGAATCATTTCCGGAATTCTTTCGGTAATCTTTGGAATTATCATGTTTGGCAAAGATGTGGGGTATTATGAAGCATCATCTTCATATGGTGGCGATGCATATACCGGCATTCAAAATGCGGCTGCACAGACAGCGAACAATGTGAAAGCACTGAGCGAGATAAGGAAAAACGGCTTTGCGTTTTTCCTTATTGCTGTTGGGCTTATTGCGATATTTTATTTTGCATCTAAGCTGAACAAAAAATAAGGAGGATTCTAATGTCTTCGGATTTTGAATTAAATAATTCTGATTTTGAAGAAGATCGCTACAGTCGTTTGCGTCTGATTCCGTGGTGGGATCAAGACCGGCTGAAAAATGCTACGATTATGGTTGTAGGCGCAGGCACAACGGAAACGGTTTATTTTTCCGCCGAAAGTGCAGCCGGGATATCCCCCACACCGTTCAAAACAAGACGCGGGCGATAAGGATATTTTCTTATGTCACTGCGTGATGTTACACCGCTTAGAACAAGCACTGTATCAAGGCCGGTTTCAATTCCGGCGATCATGTCCGTGTCCATTCTGTCGCCGATCATAACGGCATCTTCGGAGTGAACGCCGAGAATGCGCAGCCCCGTCCGCATCATAAGGGGGTTGGGCTTGCCGACAAAATATGCATTTTGTCCGGTTGCCATTTCTATAGGTGCAATCATTGCACGGCAGGCAGGAATGATACCCTCCTCGGACGGTCCGGTGAGATCGCTGTTGGTTCCGATCAGTTTTGCACCCTTCATTACCAGTCGCACTGCCTTAAGTATGTTCTCATAATTGTAAGTGTTGCCCTCGCCGATAATGACATAGTCCGGATCAACATCATTAATAGTTATTCCTTCATCGTGCAGTGCCATGATAAGCCCCGCGCCGCCGATAGTGTAAACACTGCATCCCGGAGATTGGGAGCTTATAAAACGCGCTGTTGCAAGTGCGCTTGTATAAAAGTGGCTTTCGTCAACATCGAGTCCCATACGTTTCAGCTTCTGCTGAAGTTCCTTCGGAGAGCGTTCCGATGAATTTGTAAGAAAAAGAAAGTTTTTATTCTCTTTGTACAGCCAGTCGACGAATTCCGGCACGCCGGGCAGCAATTTGTTTCCGTGATAGACAACACCGTCCATATCGCAGATGAAGCCAAGTTTGTTTTTTAAGATTTCCATATAGTTCCTCCTTACCGAAAGCATGAAAGCGGGTTTGAAAGCAATCAGCCTGTTTTTAGCGTTATTATAAGCTCGCAATGTAAAATCCGCAACAACAGGTTTGAAAACAACCTGTAAATAATGCTGAGGAGCAAGTGGATGAACATGCGAATAATGCCGATATAAAAAGAAAAAAAGCAGACGAACAATCAACAGAAAAATTAAATATATAAATCAGAGGCGGTCCAGCTTATAAAAATGGTGGAAATTATTTCTTTCATATGATATAATTCTGCTGATGACGACCGTGCGCCGAACGGATGTTTGAAGTGTTTCGATTTATTGCCGAGAATGCGCACGGGCAAACGGAGGTTGAACTACAGATGAAATGCAGATATTGCCTTGGCACTGAAAGCAGGGTTGTCGATTCCCGCCCGACAGAGGACGGAACAGCAATACGTCGTCGCCGCGAATGCTCCAATTGCGGTAAGCGCTTCACAACTTATGAAAAAATCGAAGATATTCCGATTTCCGTTGTAAAACGTGACGGAACGCGCGAGGCGTTCAACAGTGAAAAGATCCTTGCCGGTGTTCGCAAGGCATGCGAAAAGCGCCCCGTATCGGCAGCGGAGCAAAATACACTCGTGGACGATGTTACGAGAGAGATTTTCAACACCCTGGAGCAGGAGGTCACAACCATACGCATAGGCGAAATGGTAATGAAAAGACTTAAAGATCTTGATGAAGTTGCCTATGTGCGCTTCGCATCCGTCTACCGTTCTTTCAAGGATATAAATACCTTTATGGAGGAGCTTAAAAGCCTTCTCGGGGAAAGTGAAGAGAACAAGGACGATTCGGCAGAAAATCCGAAAGCCGATTGAACAATTGAATGAATAACAGCAAAGCTGCCTTATACCTAAACACGGCAGAGCTGAGATTTGCGTGTAAAACCATTGAAGAATACCGTGAACAATAAATACAACAACTGCAACTATAACATTATACGAAGCAACGGAACAGAACTCATTCAGTCAGATAAACTGCCGCAGGATGAAGTGTTCCATGGCTTTTCGACACGGAACGGGGGAGTGAGCCGTGAACCTTATGCATCACTCAATCTCGGATTGTCGCGCGATGAACCGAAAGAGAACATCCTGCGCAATTTTCGGATTCTCTGTGATGCGTTCGGACTCGATTTCGAAAAACTTGTGATCGTTAATCATGAACACGGTTCAAATGTTATCCGCGTTGATTCATCGCATTGCGGGCGCGGGCTGTATCGTGAACCGCTGCCTTTTTGCGACGGATTGATAACGGACGATCCAAACGTGGTTTTGGTCACTGCGCATGCGGATTGCGGAGCCGTTTTTCTTTACGACAAGAAAAGGCGTTCGATCGGGCTCGCCCATGCAGGCTGGAAAGGCACGCTGAAGCGGGTCGGAACGGAGTTGGTGCGTTCAATGCAGACGGCGTTCGGTACGAAAGCGGAAGATTTGATTGCGGCAACGGGTCCGTGTATCTGTTTCGACTGCTTTGAAGTCGGTATCGAAATCGGACGCCGGTTCGCCGAGGAATTTCGCAGTGAAGAGCTTGTGAAACCGGGCAAAACGGGCAAGGCATATGTTGATATTCGCGCTGCGATTGAAAAACAGCTGGAGGAATGCGGAATCCTGCCGCAGAATATTTCCGCCATGCCGCTGTGCACATTTGAACGAAGTGACTTGTTTTATTCTTACAGGCGCGACAGAACAAAAACCGGTGCAATGGTTTCTGTGCTGAAGCTTATCTGATGTTTGGACATGTTCTCCGCACAGAGCGGAACAAAACAAAAAAACATCAAAGGAAGAATTATTCGGATACCCAATGCGGGGGACAAAAATGAAACTGAACTATAAACGCACAATTTTTGTTGGCTTTGCCTTTTTCCTGATTTGCACATTCTGGCAGGCGTACGACACGATAATCCCTAAAATACTGACGGATAAATTCGGCATGTCGCAGGCGGCTTCCGGGGTTGTTATGGCTCTGGATAATGTGCTTGCAATTTTTCTGCTGCCGCTGTTCGGTGCGATTTCAGATAAAACAAATACAAAACTCGGCAGGCGGCCTCCGTTCATAATTGCCGGAACGCTTGCCGCCGCAATCGCATTCGTCGGCTTATCTTTTGTTGATAATGCGCAGGCAAGGGCCCTTAACGGTGTTGAAAGGTTCGAAACAGCCGTTTACGGCACCATTGCTGATGCTGATGCACAAAATGATGATATTAAAGGCATTTTTGATAATGCTGTGTCAACAGTGTTCAACAATTGCCTGAACAAAAAACTGATAACACCGAACGGTGTTGAGTTTGTTGTGATGAATGAGTTCGCGATTCCCGGCGACAATGACCAAAGCGAAACGGAAAAGATGATTTCTGTGCGTGATTATCTTGCAGGAGAGGCCGAGCAGACTGCGTTGAATGCTGCGTCCGTTGCTGTGGACAGAGACTTTTTCTGTGCAATTGAAAACTATTATTCCCCCGTGGATGTTAACAACACGGACAACAGACCCGTTCAGCCTTCCCGATTGTATTCGGAGTTTTATGTTCCGGCAAGACAGGCATATGCCGAGGATATAAGCTCAGCGGGAGCAGTGCGGACAGGGCTGTTTATAGCGGTGCTGCTTGTTGTGTTGATTTCAATGGCCTCGTTCCGCTCGCCGGCGGTTGCGTTGATGCCGGATGTAACAATAAAACCTTTGCGCTCAAAGGCAAATGCCGTAATTAACCTCATGGGTACGGCGGGCGGCATTATCGTTCTTGCTTTGGGAATGATTTTCGGCACCGGAAGCGTGAAAAACTCAATGATGAGCTACACACCGTTCTTTGCAATTATTGCGGGCGTGATGCTTGCGGCATTGGGTTTGTTCATGATCACGGTTCGGGAGCCGAAGTTTGCGGATGAAATGCGGCAGCAAAGTAAACGGTTGAACCTTGACGAGACAGACGAAGAAACAAGCGGGAAAAAGAGGCTTTCGAAAGGAGAAAAAACTTCACTCATTCTGATACTTGCATCCGTTGCGCTTTGGTACATGGGGTATAATGCGGTAACATCGAAGTATTCGGTTTATGCGGGAAAAGTTTTGAATCTTGATTACAATTCGACTCTGATGATTGCAAACATCGCTGCAATTGTATCCTACATTCCGGTGGGGGCCGCAGCTTCGAAAATCGGACGCAAAAAAACTATTCTCGGCGGAGTCGTGATGCTTGCATCCGCATTCGGTGTTGCCGCATTCCTGCGTGAAGGCAGCAGTGCGCTCCTCATGAACTGTATGTTTGCGCTTGCCGGAATAGGCTGGGCAACAATAAATGTAAACAGTTTTCCGATGGTTGTTGAAATGTGCAGCGGCGGCGAAGTCGGTAAATTCACCGGATATTACTACACTGCAAGTATGGCGGCACAGGTCTTGACGCCTTATCTGAGCGGGCTGCTTATGGACAAAATCGGAATGACATCACTGTTCCCGTATGCATCATGCTTTGTTGCACTTGCGTTCGCGGCAATGCTGTTTGTGAAACACGGCGACAGCCGTCCGCAGGCACGCTCCGGTATTGAAGCGTTAAATTATGAGGATTGACGAATGAGCCGTTAGGCGGTGAGCGCACAGCAGAACAAACAAAAATGAAACTAATGTGTATTGAGCATTAAGGAGAAAAATGATAGATATTCATTGCCATATCCTGCCCGACGTTGACGATGGAGCCGTCGATATGACGGAATCCGTTGAAATGCTTCGCATCGCAGCGGAATGCGGAGTTACGGATATTATTGCAACGCCGCATTGCGCACCGGGCGAGTTTGATAATTATGCGGGAGAAAAACTTTTCGCTGTATTTTCGGAGCTTTGTGAAGCGCTCTCAAAGACAGGCGCGGAAATAGGTCTGCACCTCGGCACGGAAGTGTTTGCCTGCCCGGAAACGCTGAAACTGACAGACAGCGGAAAACTGTTGACGCTTGCTGATTCTGATTTCATGCTTGTGGAGTGTGCTTTCGATGAGGATCCTTGGTTTATGCTGGAAATGCTTCAAACTGTTGCCGCAAGCGGAAAAAAACCGGTGGTGGCACATCCTGAAAGATACTATTTTGTTCAGGATGATTTGCGCTATGCTTTGGAATGGGCTGAAGCGGGATACAGTCTGCAAATAAATACTGGAAGTTTAACGGGGTATTTCGGCAGAGATTGCAGGCGAACCGCTTTCAAACTTTTAAACAGCGGTGCAGTTATGCTTGCTGCAAGTGACGCTCACGGAGCAAAATCAAGAACTACGGATATGCGTAAGGCATATAAAACAGTCGTTTCCGAATTCTCGAAGGAATATGCTGATTTGATTTTTTCCGAAAATCCTGCTCGTTTGTTGAAAAATAAAACCCTGAAGCCGATAGGACAGATACTTGCCGAAACTGCACGCGGTTCCGGTTTTTTGAGTGATGAAGAATACTGGGGCATATGATACTGCCCAAAAATCAAATTAAACAGTTTGCGCAGATGAAGGAAGCCTTTCAAAACGCTGATAACAGCAGCGATAACGAAAAACAAAAAAACGTGAGCGAAGAACCGGTCAGAGCAGAAATACTCCGTAAAATCGATGCGCAGAGGCAAATGCTGCAAAAGAGAAACTGGAATGATGAAGCCGGGTTTTTTCGCGCCTGCATTGCCGCGGATGCAGAAACTGTTCATGCATCGGGCGGAATCGGCACTCTGTCGGAAAAGAAAATGCATTCCGTGATAAAATACTTTATTGAACCCGACGCTTCAAAGCATGAATCAAGGGTCGGAAACAGCATTGTTGATGTGAAAAACGAAAGCGGTGTTTTTGAGGTGCAGACAGCTTCATTCAATGTTCTCAGAAAAAAACTGCCGTCGCTTTTGATTTCGAATTGCGTCACCGTGGTGCACCCGATTCCGTTTGAAAAGCATATAGTCAAACTCAATGCTGTGACGGGCGAAATCGGCAAACGTCGCAAAAGTCCGAAACGCGGGTCGTTTTTTGATGCTTTTTTTGAGTTATACAAGCTTGCGGAGATTATTGAACACAACAACCTGAATATCCTGCTTTTGCTTGTTGATACGGATGAATACAGGCTTGAAAATGCACCGGTAAAAAAGCGTGGACGCAGACGGCGCAGCACAACGGAGCGTTTTGAGCGCATTCCTATCGCGCTGCGCGGTTCGATTTTAATTTGCGGGCAGCAAGACTGGCAAATGCTGCTGCCGACAAGCCTCCAAACAGAGTTTACGTCGGCAGAACTTGCCGCCGAGGCACAAATACCTCGGAAAACGGCGCAAACAGCTCTTCGGGTGCTGTCAAGGGTCGGCGCCGTACATCTCACAGGGAAGCGCGGAAGAATGAACTTGTACGGCAGCAAGCCCGTACAGATGTCGGAATGAAGCCAAACTGTTTCGGCTTGCAGCCGAACCGAATAAACTGACAGTTAGGCGAATTTAGATGTCATGCTTGCCGCTGAGGCAGCTGTTCAGCTTTGCAAGAGCGCGTTTTTCAATGCGCGATACATATGAACGCGATATGCCGAGCTTTTTGCCTACTTCGCGCTGCGGCATGGCAATGCCGTTTGCGAAACCGTATCGCATTTCGATAACGATTCGTTCGCGTTCGTCCAGAATGCTTTGCGCAGCACTCCGCACGGCACGGCACGCTGAGTTATTGATTGCAGTATCGGCAACGGGGTTTTCGGCACTTGCAATAACATCCGCAAGCGTAATTTCGTTGCCGTCCCTGTCCGTGCCGAGCGGTTCGTCCAAAGAAACTTCGTTATTTTTTTTCTTTTCCGCACGAACGGACATAAGTATCTCGTTTTCAATGCATCTTGCTGCAAAGGCGGACAGTGTCCGACCCTTGTTTGCGTCAAAGCTTCCGACTGCTTTTATGAGTCCGATAGTCCCGATGGAGATAAGATCATCCGCATCACGGCCGCGTGTCGTGTACTTTTTTGCGATATGTGCAACGAGTCGAAGATTATGTTCAATGAGCTTGTCACGTGCGTCATCATCGCCCGCTGCAAGTTTTTTTAACAGTGCCTGTTCCTCTTCCGGCGTCAAGGCGGGGGGAAAGCTGCTTTTTGTTGTGACCATGCCCACAAACACAAACATATTTCTGAATATCTGCGCAATGAATTCAAACATAGCATCCGTTCCTTTCCGAATTTTCAGGGTTTACCGTCAGCACTGCCTGCGTGCATTTGCAATATCAACCAGTATCACATCATCGCCGATTTTTTGAATTTTGCAGAACGGGATAACAAGTTCTTCCGAATTGCGCAAAAGCCCCAAGAAACGTGACGGTCCGGGAACCACAATTGAACATATTGTGCCCGTACTGTCGTCAATTTCAAGGTCACATATGCACCCGAGCCGCGCACCGTCGCATATGTTGATTATTTCCTTTTCGCGCAGCTCACAAAAAGTTGTGTTTGCCATAATTCGCCTCCGTTCGACTGAAATGTCGAAAATATTCTCATAGAAGCATATGCAGGTAAATGCTCTAAAGAACGAATTGATCCTTAGTTTGTAAAAAAACAGTCAAGAGGTATAGATTCTTTTCAAGCTGCACAAGCTGACAGCATTAAGGCTAAGCAAACGCTGATAATAAATTGCGGAGCGGGAGGTTTTGCATGTCGATTGCGGCAATGACGGCAATAGTTTTGATTCTTTTGACATTAACGGGGGTGCTGCGGCATACCGTGGAGGAAACGGGGATAAAAAACACACATGTTATTTATTGGCTGATCTGTGTTATCTGTCTTAAAGCTTTTCTGCTGAACCCAACGCCGGAAATTGAGCTGAATTTCGGGTTAGTTCCGATAATAATCGGTCCGGCCGTTTTTGCTGCCGCAAAGGGCACCGCAAACAGGGTCATTCCGTTTGCTTTTGTATTCGGAATTGTCTATATGTTGATAAATTTTTCGGTGCAAAATCCTGAAACGGCGAATTATTTATATGGTTCGGTCATTCTCACTGCGGCTTTGATTTTCGGGAGACGCTGCGATATTTCCGCATTTGCATGCGCAGCGGTTCTCGCACCTGTATTCGGAGGGTTGGCAGAATTTGCGATTGAATATACCAGCATTGGGTACGGAGCGGTGCAGCTGTCAACGGAAGTCTGTGATGCGCAGATGATAGGTATTGCGGCTTATGCGGCGGCGTGTGAGATCTGCGGCATTCTTGAATATGCCGTTCGAAGGCATATGGGACGGTTAAATAATAAATCATCGAGCGTCGGAAAGAAGAAATCCGCAACCCGATAGAACCGAACATGATACAACAGCTCTGTTTAAAAAGACGCGGCTATGTCTGCGTCTTTTTGTTTGCTTTTTTGCAGACTGCTCGTCGCCGAACGGTCATATCGATCGGAGCATGTACATACCATTTATCGAGAGCCGATGGGCTGAGCGGTCAGACAAAAACGCTCCGGTACATTAAAAAACGGACGGTTCGAAGGAAACTGAAGGAAGCGAGGGAAAACGATGGAAGCAAAGCCAAGAATAAGCACATTAACAACGGCTGAAAAAGAGATCGTACGCATTGTTCCGCAGCGATTTCGCGGTGCGGTTGAGCAGATTCTTGAGGGCGGAAGAGCGGATGAAATCAGGTTTATTATTGACAGACCGATGCAGGCGGCGGGCAGACGGGGTGAGCAAGTTTTTTTGCAGCTTAAACCGTTTACAAAATCAGAAGCATGTGAAATGCTGGAGGCAATATGCGGGCATTCGGTTTTTGCACGCGAACAGGAGCTGCTGCAGGGCTATGTGACGCTTGCAGGCGGGGCAAGGGTCGGCATATGCGGAAAACCTCTTTATGAAAACGGGAAAGTTACACGACTGACTGCGGTTACAAGTTTTAATATCAGAATCCCACGTGAAGTTATCGGCTGTGCAGAGCGTTTCATTGGGAGGTTCTTTGATGGCAGCACGCCCTTATCGGCAATTATTGCTGCTGCTCCGGGCGCAGGCAAGACGACATTCCTCAGAGATTGTGCGCGCTGCTTATCGGACGGAATAGGTGTTCCGCGCTCGCTGCGTGTTGCAGTTGCGGATGAACGCAATGAGCTTTCCGGAACAACGGAGGGACACGCCGCCATGAATCTCGGCATAAGGACAGATATTATGGAGGGGATACCGAAGGCTGCTGCGATCCCGATGCTTGTTCGCAGCATGGCACCTGATGTAATAATAACCGATGAACTGTCGGGTGCAATTGATACGGAGGCTGTTTCGGAAGCGGCAAAATACGGCATTGCGGTTATTGCATCGATTCATGCCGGAAATACGGCTCAATTGAGAAGCAAAGCTTGGCTCCGACACGCGGTTGAAGACGGGCTGTTTGCAAAAGTTTTTTTGCTGAGAAGAACATCGTGCGAAATATCATTGTACGAGACCGATATTTTAGACGAAAACAAACGGGGACGAGTTACACGGTGCTGAAACTTTTACTTGCCGCCGCAGCGTTCTGCATCTGCATGGCAGCAGGAAGGGTTGCGGCCGAAAAATACAAACTTCGCCAAAAGACATTGTGCGGTTTCGTATCTGATTTAAAGGTGCTTGAGGCAGCATTGAAATATGAACGGACGGACGTTAAATCTCTTGCGTTATTGCTTGCGGCACGCGGAAGTCTGCGGGAATTCTGGAGAATAATGAGTGATGAACTTACAAATGGTGCAGGATTTGGTGAAGCATGGCGTCGGCATAGGCGCGAATTGATGCTGAACGAGGATGTCGGAGCAATTGCTGACGGATTTGCGGAACATTTCGGTTCCAATGATGCCGAAACAGAGCTCAGTCGGCTTGAAGGCACACTGAAGCAGCTGTCCGAAAAGGAAAAAACACAGTGCGCATGCTTTACACAAAAAAGCAGACTGGCGGTATCCTTATCGGCTCTGCTGGGAGCAGCGGCGGCACTGATGATAATTTAGTCTTCGGATAATGCAGCGGCAGCCGAAAACGAACATTCCGAAGACGGAAATGTAAGTATTTACTGAATTAAACGAGGAAAAAAACGATGGGTATAGATATTGTTTTTCGCATTGCGGGTATAGGGATTCTCGTTGCGGTTGCGTGCCAGCTTTTGAAGCAGACAGGGCGCGACGACATTGCAATGCTGACCGCACTTGCAGGGCTTGTAATTGTTTTGACGATGGTTATCGGTCTTATTGCAACGCTTTTCGGAAATGTTCGAAGTGTGTTTGAATTGTATTGATGAAAGCACCGAAACAGGAACGAAACGCAAATGGACACTTTTTCATTGATCGGTTTTGCGGTTGTGACAGCAATTTTGAGCTGCACTGTGCGTCAATTCAACAATGCGGCGGGAATGAATGTTGCGCTTGCGGGCGGTGCGTTCATATTGCTTTCAATTATTGCGAAAGTGAGCGGAGTTGCAGCGGCACTGAGCTCGGTTGCCGCATCCGGCGGCCTTGAAGGAGAATCCGTTGCCGTGATCGTGAAAGCCATCGGAATTGCGTATACAACCCAAATCGCTGCCGCACTGTGCAGGGATCTCGGAGAGACGGCACTTGCCGTAAAAACGGAGTTGATCGGAAGAATAATGCTTATGACGCTCGCAGTGCCGCTTATTCTCAAAATCACGGAAATGCTGACGGAACTTGTTCGGAACAGTCTTACACAGTAAAAAGCAACGGCATACAACTGCTGAAAAAATACATACAAGAAGGCAACCGCTGTCCCGCGGAGTAAGTCTTCCAAAATGGGGTTATGGATATGATAAAACGTTTATGTGCCGCAATGAAAGAAGGAGCATGGAGGGCAATTACCGGAAAGTGCGGATTCCGAACCACAAATGTTGTCAGAGGCTTTGCAGTGTGTGCGTTAATTGCGGTATGCATGGCTGTTCTCGCATTGCCGCGGAATGTTCGGGCAGACGAGCTGCCGGATGAAGGTAGGCAGAATGTTGAAACAGAGTTGGAACGGCTTCTTAATGAATATGATTTTTCGGAATGGCAGCAATACTTTGATGAGACGAAGCAAACGTTGGGAAACATTACGGAATATGGTGATGTAAAAACTTTAATTGAAAAAGCTGCATCAAACGTTATTGAAGCCGATGAACCAACGAGCATTCTGTTGATTGTGAAAGACATTTTTGTGCCAAACCTGAGATTTGCACTTGTCCGCACGGCCGGCATCGCTGCCCTCGGTATTCTGACAGGATTGTGCGGAATTGCAATAGGGGATGAGTGCGCGGGAACGAAGAAAATGCTGCTGCTGTTTCTCTGTGCGGCAGCGATACTCAGCATCTCGGCAGTGTTTTCGGATCTCACAGGCACGGCTGCGGACGCAATCGGAAAGATGAGGTGTTTCAGTGAAACTGTCGAACCTATTATGATCGGGCTGCTTACAGCGATGGGGTGTGCAAAAACAGCAAAGCTGATGAATCCAATGCTTGTGTTTCTGATAAACGGAATAGTGTATGTAATTGAAAAAATAGTTTTGACGATGCTCCTGGCTGCGGGTGTGCTGACAATAGTTGACGGATTATCGGACAAATTAAAAGTCGGAAGGACAGTGAAATTACTTCATAAAAGCGTGAAATGGCTGCTTGGCTTATTGACGACGGTGTATATTGCGGTAACTGTTGTTGGCGGAATGACAGCAGGTGCAGCGGATGGGATCTCTGTTCGGACGGCAAAATATGCGATAGATCGACTTGTTCCGGCAGCAGGAGGCATGGTTACCGGCGCGGCCGATGCGGTTCTCGGAAGTTCAGCCCTGCTCAAAAATTCGGCCGGAACGGTTGCGATTATTCTTGCTGCGGCGGTAATCGCAAAGCCGATGCTGACTGTTGCGGGCGGAATGTTCGCACTGCGTATAACATCGGCAATCTGCGAACCGTTTTCAGATGAGCGGATACCCAAAATGCTTGACGGTATTGCAGAAACGGTTTCATATCTTTTTGCCGCTGTTGCTGCCGTTACGGGCATGTTTGTGATAAGTCTTGTTGTGATGCTTTTAACCGGCAACGCATTGGCGGTTTAGAATGCAAATCAACGGAAAACAGCACAGAGCTGCTCACCGTGTAACGAACAGAAATGCAGCGGAGGGGAAGTCAATGCTCTTTGAAAACATTGGCGGATGGAGGGAAAATGCTGAATTTATTTCTTAAACTTATTGCTGCGGCAACAGCAGCGGCAATTGCCGAAGCTTTGCTGCCGGACGGCGGAGCAAAGGGCGGCATCGCGGGCGGAGCAATGAAGCTTATCAGTTTTGCCCTTGCCGCGGCAATTGCGGCGGATGTTGCCGCAATTGTTGCATCATGGAGCACGGGATGAACGAAAAATGCCGTGAGAATACGTTTTGGACAGCGAAAAAATGTGCGGAAAGGCGAAAATAACAGTGCGGAGATATAGATGAAAAGCGGAAATTCGATATTTGCGGTGCTTGCAGAAGCACTTGAAAAGAATAAGAAATTGAGAACGATCCTGTATGCGGTTCTTATAATACTTGCTCTTGCGATTTTTTTGACGTCCGGTTTGTTCGGCGGCGGAAAAAATACAAATAAATCCTCAGGAAGAACGGAGGAAGAACAGACGGGTGAGTTCTCGAACACCGAAGAGGCACGTATGCTTGAAGCAAGACTGGAAGATATTCTTTCGCAAATGCAGAATGCGGGACAGGTGCGAGTGATGGTAACATTTGATAACGCACAGGAAAAGGTTATAGCTGCGGATGAGCAGAAAAGCAGCGGCAGCTCGGGTATATCCGAGGCATCGCGTCCGGTCAAAACATCCGGAAGCGGGGGAGAAAGCCCGATAATACTTACTGAGCGTATGCCAAAGATACGCGGAGTAATCGTAATCGCGGAAGGTGCAGCGGATATTTCCGTGCGATTCAGTCTTGCGGCGGCGGTCAGTACGGTGCTCGGCATTGACGAAAACAGCGTGGAGGTGTTTGCTATGCGCCGAAACGAATAAATACAAACCCTGCGGGAGAAGAGACGGCTCAAAATGCCGCAAAAGCTTAAAAAAACCGACATCTGAATTAAACATGGAGGAAAGAAAATGAAAAAGAACGGATTCAAACTCACAAAAAAGGGCATTATCGCGCTTGCTGTGCTGATAATCCTGCTTGCGGGCGCAATTTGGCTGAATATAAGACTCAACGGAGAGAATCCCGCGGACGGCGGCAGCGCGGACGGAACATCTGCTCCCGGCAAAGACGGTGCATCGGGAACAAATGTTTCCACCGTCGGCGGCAATGCGAATATTTACAGCAGCTATTTCGCGAATTTTCGCGATGAGAGAAATCTTGTACGTGCACAGGAGATCGAATACCTGCGTATGATACTTGCAGAGGAGGGGTCAGATGCAGAAACGGTTCAAAACGCAAAAGAGAGACTGATGGAGCTTGTCAGCAACATGGAACAGGAATTTGCGATTGAGAGCCTTATACGGGCAAAAGGTTTTCTTGATGCAGCCGTAACTTTGAGAAGTGATGCAATCAGCGTTATCATCGATGGTGAGACACTGAGCGATGAAGAGGTTGCAAGGATTCTTGACATTGTTCAAACCGAAACCGGCGCGGAGGCATCAAAGATTAAAATATCTCTCAGCAGAGGCTGAATCGGAACGGCAAGAATTGCTTAAACCTCCGAAATTTGTTTTCTGTGTGGATTTCCTGCAGATTTTTTCAGAATAATTAACGTCAATTGTTTACATTCCCGAAGAAGTTTGGTATAATTATGTTGACTAATTATAAGGAGGAGTCCATATCATGGAAAATGAGAATACCGTAATGACCGACATTAAGGTCAACGAAACCGGCAAAGTGTCCTTTGCTCCCGACGTAATTGCAACGATTGCAAACCTTGCCGCATCGGATGTTGAAGGTGTAACCGGCCTCGGCGGAGGCTTTGCAGACAGCCTTACGGGAATCCTCGGGGGTAAGAAGAGCTACACAAAGGGTGTTCGCGTCGAAGTCGGCCAGGAAGAAGCTGCTGTTGACGTTGTAATCAATGTGAAATACGGCAGCAAAATCCAGCTCGTTTGTGCAGAAGTTCAGCAGGAAGTCAAGAAGGCGATCGAAATGATGACGGGACTGCGCGTTGTTGAAGTCAACGTTTGCGTTCAGTCTGTAACTTTCGAAAACGATAAGGACGAAAAGAAAAAGCCCGAAGAACCCAGGGTAAAGTAATTCCGTTGCACTTTATGACGGAAGCTGCACGGTGCATCCGAAGGGGCGACAGCTGCATTCCGCATCCAGAACATGTTTTAAACACGACCTGTATTTGTGGACTGCGCTGTTTTCCTGCGGATGCGCGGTGCGAAACTGTGTTATTATCAACAAAAGAAAGAGTGGTCTTAGTTTATGAAATCCGACGGTACGCGCAGAGCGATTATAATTGCTGTTCTCTGCCTGTTCAGCATTGCGATGCTGTTCATGACAGCGTCAGCGTGGGGACTTAAGGCATTTGCCCGTTTTGCAGAGTTCATGACGGGAGACAGGATTTTCCTGCGCATACTTGCAGGCATCGGTTTTGGCGGTCTTTCAGCAGCGGGTGTTTTCGCGCTTGTCTGCACAGCAAAGATCGGCAGAATCGGCAACTCGAAGTCAAGTCTGAACATGCTTTCGGGAGAGCCGAACGGAACGACCTATATCAGCAGCAGTGCGGTTGACGGCCTTGTTCAAAACTGCGTCAAAAAAGTTGCTTCAATAAAAAGCTGCGTAAGCACTATTTCGGCCGCAGACGGGCAGATCAATATCGATCTTAAACTTGTGGTTTTTCAGGACGAAAGTCTGCCCACACTTTGCGCTGCACTGCAGCGGGATGTCAAGTCGTACATCGAAAACGCAACCGGGATTCCCGTCAGCAATGTGCTTGTTGCGATTGTTGATGTTGCTGCTCCGCGGGATGACGGGAAGGCAGGAAACAGGCGGGTGAAATAATGACCTTTGAAAACATTATTGCTTTTATCAAAAAACACAAAGCCATGCTGGGCTTGGGGGCGATTGGGCTTGAAATTGCGTTTTTGATGCTCGTTATAGGTTTTTTCAGAACGCTTCTTCTTGTTGTTCTGACACTCCTGTTCGGTGTGTACGGCTACTTTATCGATAAGCTCGGTTTCAGGGGTGCGAATAAGGCAATTGCGAACCTGTTCAGGCGCAAACGATGAATTTGCAGCAGGTGGACTTTGCAGACTACGGATTTTCAAAACAGAATAAGCTTTTTTCAAAAAACGTGTAATCGATTCAACACGGAAGAAAGGCTGTTCGGAATATTTAAGATACATAACATACAGCATACATAAAAGAAAGGAAAAGGGTGCGGGGGTTGCTGCTCAACGGAGTCGCCTGCCCCTTCCTGTGACCAATGAGCAGAAAAACAGCGCGTGAGGTGGCAATGATGCTCACCTATGAAAAAATCTTCGGGTGTGATGATACTTATCATGAGGTGCTCGAAAAGTCCGGCATCGCCGGAGAGCCCGTTAAGGCAGATGTTGCGTATGCAACCAATCTGGTTGACGGAGTTCAAAAACACATCGACAAAATTGATGAAACAATTTCGGAGGCGGCGATCGGGTGGACTTTGGAACGAATGTCAAAGGTCGATCTTTCAATCTTGCGCAATGCAACATATGAGATCCTTTTCGACAGAAACATTCCGAAAGCTGTCGCCATTAACGAAGCGGTTGAGCTTGCAAAGATTTACTGTGACGAAGGCTCTCCGCGCTTTATAAACGGCTGCCTCGGCAGAATTGCGAATTCTGCGGCAAAATGATGAGCTGCGGAAGCAAAAAAAGAATATTTCTCGGCATTGATACAAGCTGCTACACAACATCCGCAGCTTGTGTTTGCGTAAACGGAAATTCAGCGGAGATCGTTTGTGATGAAAGAACTCTTCTGAAAGTCGCAGCGGGTGAGCGCGGACTCAGGCAAAGCGATGCCGTGTTTCAGCATGTCCGCAATCTTGCCGAGATCCTGCCTAAAATCTTTAAGCAGATTGACAGAAAAGATGTTGCGGGTGTCGGCGTCAGCGTGTGTCCGAGCGGCAGGGAAGGAAGCTATATGCCTGTTTTCCTTGCGGGCAAATCACATGCACTGTCGGTTTCTGCGGCTTTGGGTGTGCCTGTGTACGAGTTCACACACCAGCAGGGACATATCCGTGCCGCGGCATTCGACAACGAATCGTTGCTCGGCAAGGATTTTTTTGCGTTTCATCTCAGCGGAGGAACAAGTGAACTGCTCCGTATCGACAGCTCACTTTCCGATATCAAAAAAATCGGCGGTACAACCGACATCAACGCAGGGCAGCTTGTGGACAGGCTCGGGGTCGCAATGGGTCTGCGATTTCCTGCGGGAAAAGAACTTGAAAAAATTGCGGCTGAGGCATTGAAAAACAAATCATATGCCGATAGCGGGTTCGTGCTTCCTTCAAGTGTAAAGAACCTTTCCTGCTCGTTCTCCGGTGTTGAAACAAAAGCCGCGAACGCACTGAAAAGCGGGGAGAAGCACGGGACAGTTGCTGCTGCCGTTTATGACTGCATTGCGCGAACGCTCGCAAAACTTGTAAAAAATGCAATTGAACTCGAAACGGAAAATGCAGCGAGAGACGCATGTTCGATTTCAAAATGCAGCATAGGAGACGAAACTGCTTCAACAAAGAGCTTCCTTTTTGCCGGAGGAGTGGCGTCAAGCACAATACTGAGAGAAATGCTTGCTGACAGGCTGCATAAAACACCTGTTGAACTGCATTTTTCAAGGCCGGTTCTTTCAAGCGACAATGCTGTCGGAATTGCGGCATTAGCGGCGGAAGAAGAAGCTTTCAACGGCCGGACTGCAATGTCGATCGGCACCTAACTGCCGGCGCAGTTGTGCAGGAATCGCATACATTCAAGTTTAAATTGAAATAGTTTTAATCTCACGGAGGAAACAACAATGGCAATAATCATTGACGGAAAAAAGATTGCGGCTGAACTGAGAGCGGAATGCATTGCTCGGACAAATCGGCTGCTTGAAAAAGGAATTAAGCCCAGACTTGACGTTATAATTGTTGGCAGTGATCCTGCCTCACAGCAATATGTTAACAGCAGAGCTAAGGATTGCGCTGCTGTCGGAATGGAGAGCTGTGTTCATGCGCTCCCTGCGGAAACGGAGCAGGCGGAGCTTGTTGAATTGATTGAATTGCTCAATGCCAATAAAAATGTTCACGGTATTCTGCTTCAAATGCCACTTCCGAAACACATGAATTCCGATGAAGTCATTTCACATATTTCGATGCACAAGGACGTTGACGGTTTCCACCTTCTGAATGTCGGCAGCCTTGTTTCCGGCAGACCGGCATTTGCACCCTGCACACCGAGCAGCATTATGCAGCTTATCAAAAGCACAGGTGTTAAAATCAGCGGAAAGAATGCGGTCGTTATCGGACGCAGCAATGTTGTAGGCCGTCCGGCGGCGATGCTTTTGCTCGGCGAGAGTGCAACGGTAACAATTTGCCATTCAAAAACAGCAAATCTGAAGGAACATACTCTTAATGCGGATATTCTTGTTGCAGCAGTCGGCGTCCCCGGGCTTGTGACGGGTGACATGATTAAACCCGGCGCAATCGTGATAGATGCAGGCATAAACCGTGTTGAGGGAAAAACTGTCGGAGACGTTGATTTTGCATCTGCCGAACCTGTTGCGGGTTATATTTCCCCGGTTCCCGGCGGAGTAGGCCCTGTGACACGCACAATTCTTGTTGCAAACACGCTTACAGCGGCGGAGAAGCTGAATGGATTGGATTGACAGCGGATTTATCACGGGTGCGGCGGATGAATCGGCCGGTTCCAATCGTCCGCAAAAGCCTGTTTGGACTGTAACTGCACTCAATACATATGTCAGCGGTCTGCTTGATAAGGATGTGCGCTTGCGCTCAATTGATGTTTCGGGCGAAATATCAGGATTTAAATGCTACAATAAATCCGGACATCTGTACTTTTCTGTCAAGGATGAAAGCTCCGCTGTGCCGTGTGTGATGTTCAGAAGCAGCGCGGAAAGGCTGAGGTTTGCACCTAAAGACGGTATGTCGGTTGTTTTGCACGGCAGTCCGTCACTTTATACGCGAGACGGAAAATTTCAGTTTTATGTTACGTCAATGCATGAAGCGGGAGAAGGCGAGCTGTTTCGGCGTTTTTTGGAGCTGAAATCAAAACTCGAAGCAGAAGGTCTTTTTTCGAGAAAGCGTACTTTGCCGTTTATGCCGAAATGCATTGGAATCATAACAAGTGAGTCCGGAGCGGCACTGCATGATATCATCACTGTTGCACGGCGTCGGTTCCCGTTGATGAACTTCATTTTTGCTCATGCAAATGTACAGGGAAAAGATGCGCCGCAGTCACTTATTGCTGCACTGCGGCTGCTGAACGAAACAAAAAAGCCTGATGTTATCATAATCGGCAGGGGCGGAGGAAGCTTTGAAGATTTGAATTGCTTTAATGACGAAGGCCTTGCCCGTGCGATTTATTCAAGCGAGATCCCGGTTGTGAGTGCAGTTGGACATGAAATTGATTATACAATTGCTGATTTCGTTGCGGATTGCAGGGCAGCAACTCCTTCGGCAGCTGCCGAAATTTGTGTTCCGGAATTTGATTCACTGAAAAACATGCTTCTGCGGCAGCGTGAGACGATGCACAAAGCGTCAGATGATATGTTAACGGCAGCAAAAATGCGCATTGATGCTTGCCGGAACAGCCGCGCTCTGACATCTCCACTGCGTGTAACGGAACTGAAACGCCGTTCTGTGCAGGAGAAAACGGATTTGCTGCGACGTATTGTTTCGGGAATTGTGAATAATGCGGGAATGCGTATCGATTCGGCTGCACAGCGTTTGTCCTCACTGAACCCAAACGGAATTTTACGGCGCGGCTATGCAATTCTTAATGACGCTGACGGCAAAACGGTGGACAGTATTAAAAATGTCCGTATCGGACAGGAACTTACGGTTGCACTTTTCGGAGGAGTGTTAAAGGTTGCCGTAACGGGTATTCAGCCTGTCTTAAATGAAAAGCATACAACAGAAAATGGTTAAGAATTAAAAAGGCAACAACATGAACGATATCGATAATACGAATAAAAACTGCGGTGCCGCAGAAGTGTTTGGAGAACTGACATTTGAACAAGCGGCATCAAAACTTGAAGAGATAGTTGAAAAACTGGATTCCGGAGAAACACCTCTCGGCGAGACGGTAAAACTATATGAACAGGGAATCGCGCTCTCGGATTACTGCATGAAACTGCTTGCGGATTATGACGGCAGAATTGAAAAAGTTTCCCGCAGCACTGATGAAAACTGCGGCGAATAGGAAAAAGATATTTAAAAATGAATTCTCGACAGCGTATATGCTGCCCTGACTGCAACACAAGAATAGGCTTTTCTTGCGTAACACGAGGACCGAGGGTTAAATACAGCTGACTGAACAACAGGTTCAAAAACCTAATCGGCAACTGACGATTTAACTGTCGGTGCGACACAAAACCGGTGGAGGGACACATGATGGATTTTGATGCACGAACAAAAAAGTATTCAAACATTATTAACAACACACTGAATGATGCTTTTATAATGACAAATACACCCAAATTACTGCATGACGCAATGAAATACAGTATTGACGCGGGCGGGAAACGCATTCGCCCGTGCCTGACGCTCGGCGTGTGCGATATTCTGGGCGGCAACAGAAAATATGCAATTCGGCTCGGCAGCGGCATTGAAATGATTCATACGTATTCTTTGATTCACGATGATCTGCCCTGTATGGACAACGATGACATGCGGCGCGGAAAACCTTCGAATCACATGGTTTTCGGGGAAGCCCAGGCATTGCTTGCGGGTGACGGACTCCTAACGTATGCTTTTGAATGGATGCTTGAGGCGGGAATTGGATTCAATAATCTTAATTATTATCGTGCAGTTGCGGAAATCGCTAAACGTGCAGGCGTTTCCGGCATGGTTGCCGGACAATCCATTGACCTTATCAGCCAAACCGAAGGCATTAAGAATGAAGACGAGCTGAACTATATCCATCGGCACAAGACTGCCGATCTGCTTATTGCAAGTGTAATTGCAGGCGCACTATGCGCAAATCCGACAGATATACAGCTTAAGACGCTTGAAGGCTATGCGGAGAAAATCGGAATTCTTTTTCAGATCACGGATGATATCCTTGATGCAGAGGGCGATGAAACGCTTGTCGGAAAGACCTTGCACAAGGACGAAACGGATAAAAAGCTTACATATGTGAGCCTTTACGGTGTGGAACGCTCCAAAAATATGGCACAGCAGATTGCGCAGGAAGCCGAACGGCTCCTCTTTACAACTTTCGGTGAAAACTGCAAATATCTTTACGATGTAATCTACTATATATTGAATAGGAACAAGTAATAATGGTGCAACACAGTGAAACAGCAGCGCAGACGGGAACAATAGTTGGGCTTGAGTCTCCGCAGGAGCTGCAAAAGATGAGTATTGAACAGCTGAACGAGCTTGCGTCGAATATACGCAGCTATATCATTTCGGTTGTTTCGCAGAACGGCGGACATCTTTCGTCAAATCTCGGCGTTGTTGAGCTTACGATCGCGCTGCATTATTGTTTCGATTTCTCAAAGGACAGGCTTGTTTTTGACGTTGGTCATCAGAGCTATGTTCACAAATTGCTGACGGGACGCGCTCCGCAGTTCCCGACTCTTCGAACAAAGGGTGGAATATCCGGTTTTCCGAAACGCAGTGAGAGCGAATACGATGCATTTAATGTCGGCCATTCAAGCACAGCGATTTCTGCTGCACTCGGAATGCTCCGTGCAATGCGATTGAAAGGCGATTTTGAAAGCAGAGCGGTTGCACTCGTCGGTGACGGTGCTCTGACAGGCGGTCTTGCTTACGAAGCAATGGATGATGCAGGCGAAAAAGAACTGCCGCTTATTGTTGTTTTAAATGATAACAAAATGAGCATTGCAGGAAACGTTGGAGGCATGAGTGCACATCTTTCAAAACTGCGGACAAGCAAAAGCTATAAACGCTTCAAACGCAAATTCTCGGGAAGACTTAAAAAAATCCCTCTTGTCGGCAAATGCATAAGCGACACGCTTGAACGATTTAAAAACAGGATTAAGTATTTTGTGCTTCCGAATGTGCTGTTTGAAGAAATCGGTTTTACATATGCAGGACCGTTCGATGGACATAAAATCGAAGACCTCATTGAGATCTTTGAACATGCAAAGCATAATGTTCAGGATAAACCGATCCTTATCCATGTTGTAACGCAGAAGGGCAGGGGATATGCGCCGGCTGAGAAGAATCCAGAAAAATTTCATGGTATCGGAAAATTTAATGTTGCAGACGGCGCAACAAAAAGCGGAAATAACAATTCGCTTGTGTTTGCGAACGAGCTTTGCCGACTTGCCGAAAAGGATTCCCGCATTGTCGCTGTTACTGCTGCAATGACTTCCGGAACAGGGCTGACGGAGTTTAAAAAACGTTTTCCTGAAAGATTTTTTGATGTCGGTATCGCAGAGCAGCACGGGGTCACAATGTCCGCAGGCATGGCTGCAGAGGGGTTGAAACCTGTTTTTGCGGTGTACTCAACATTCCTTCAACGCGGTTATGATCAGCTGCTGCATGATGTATGCCTTCAAAAACTTCCCGTCGTGTTTGGAATCGACAGGGCAGGGCTGGTCGGTGCGGACGGGGAGACGCATCAAGGCGTTTACGACATTGCTTATTTTTCGACATTACCGCGAGGAATTAAGCTGTTTTCACCATCTTCAACGAACGAGCTTTGTGCAATGCTTGATTACGCATTGACCCTTGATATGCCGTGCGCAATTCGCTATAATCGAGGACTTTTGCCGAGCAGGGAATGCAGCCACGGTACTTCTCTTGAGGATTGGGAGATTATAAAACGGCCGAAATGCGTCACTGTTGCAGCGACGGGAAGACTGCTTCAGAATGCAGCGGCAGCATGTGAGGGATTGGACGTCGGTCTTGTGAACGCAAGACTTCTGTGTCCGATCGAAGAAAAACATATCGAATTATTCGAAAACACACGATGCCTGATTACTGTTGAAGATGGCAATGCCGACACCGGTTTCGGCGCACAAATGTCAAGGCTTGCGGCAGCACACGGGAAGATGCGTGTTGTTAATCTCGGCGTTCCGAACATCCCGATAGAGGCGGCAAGTATTGCCGAACAGGATGATTTTTGCGGACTGACAACTGAGAAACTGCGCAAGGTTATTCTTGAGGCTGTTGAATCGGTTCGCGGTGATTGATTAGTGAAATATTTATGTGGATGGAGAAATGAATTGGCAAACAGAGTTGACAGCAAAATGGTTGAATTAGGGCTTGCACAAAGCCGCGAAAGAGCGCGCGCACTGATTATCGAGGGCGTTGTGCTTTTGGACGGTGTTCGCGTTATGAAGCCGAGTGATACGATTCGCGACGGGCAAATTCTTTCACTGAAAGAGAATCCGATTCCGTTTGTCAGCCGCGGCGGGTTGAAATTGCAGAAAGCTATCGATACTTATCAAATTTCGCTTAAAGACCGCGTCTGCGTTGACATAGGGGCATCTACCGGCGGATTTACGGATTGTATGCTGATGCACGGCGCAAAGAAAGTTTTTGCAGTTGATGTCGGTTACGGGCAGCTTGACTGGAAATTGCGCAATGATGAGCGCGTTGTTTGCATGGAACGCCACAATGCAAGATTCATGAATTTGGATTGGTTCGATGAGCAGCCGAGTTTTGCTTCGATAGATGTATCCTTCATCTCTATCGGTCTTATTATTCCGCGCCTTAACGAATGCCTTTCCACAGGCGGAGCTGCGGCTGTTCTTGTTAAACCGCAGTTTGAAGCAGGACGCGATAAAATCGGCAAAAACGGCGTTGTGCGTGACAAAAAAACACATATTGAGGTTCTGACGAATGCAATCGAACATGTGCGGAGCAACGGCTTCAGCGTTCACGGAATTGAGTTTTCACCAATTACAGGACCGAAAGGCAATATCGAATTTCTCTTGTATCTCGGCCATGAGGAGAATGCGGCCGAATGCGGCATGGGCGAAACAGAGCTTGCGGAAGCGGTTGAAAAAACGGTAAGCGATGCGCATACGACTCTTAAATAACTTTGCATAAGCTTGACGGTGCGGCGGAGGATAAAAAATGAATCACAGAATTTTTTTCTATGTAAATGTTACAAAAACAGGTTCTGACGGTGTTCTGCGGAAGGCGACTGAAATTGCTGCACGCAGCGGGTATCAGTGCAAAGTATATGAAGATGCATCGTGCATGTTTGCCGACTGCATTGAAGAAGATGAGGATGAACCCGCCTGTATAGTTACAATAGGCGGTGACGGAACGACTCTCCGCGCCGTGTCCCATGCGGTGAATCAGGGGATCGAAATCATTACTCCGATTCTTGGAATCAACCTTGGCAAAATTGGGTTTTTCAGTGAAACCAACATCGAGGGCTTTGAAGAGACCTTGAAGCAGTTTTCGGAGGGAGACTATACAATAGAAACGGACAGAATGCTCAAGGCAAGTTTTAAGGATGGCAGAGAGTTCTTTGCATTAAATGATTTTCTTGCATATAAAAGCGGATTTTCGTCCGTATCGCATATTGAACTCGGAGTTGACGGCGCGGATGTCGGAATGATACACGGGGATGGCATAATTGTTTCCTCACGTCTCGGCTCAACCGGCTATTCAATTTCTGCCGGAGGTCCCGTGGTTGCGCCGAATCTTGATGTGATTCTCGTAACCCCCGTTTGTCCGCATTCGCTGACTGTCCGTCCGATTGCAGCTGCATTTGATTCCGTAATTGAAATCAATGCGCAAAGCGACTGTGTTATGTATGCAGACGGAATCAGCACTGTTCAGGTTCCGGCGGGAACGGGGTTCACTGTGTCCGGATGCAATAAACAAGTTGGATTCATCAGAACAAAAAAGAGAAATGTTTTTCGCCTCATCAGAGAGAGGCTGAATTGAACCGGCTCGGGAGGAAGGCAATATGCTGGAACGGTTGATAATTCGAAATATTGCGCTTATTGAGCATCTTGACTTTGAGCTCGGTGCCGGACTGAACGTTTTAACAGGTGAGACCGGTGCGGGAAAGTCGATTATTGTTGACAGTGTTAACCTTATTCTCGGTGAAAGGGCAAATCGCGAGCTGATTTCATCAGGCAGCCAAAAGGCAAGAGTGGAAGCCTTCTTCAACATTAACGGACAGGATGGAGTAAAAAAACAACTTGACGCGCTCGGCATCGAATATGAAGATGATACGCTTGTTGTGATGCGTGAGATAACCGCTTCGGGAAAAAGCACTTGCAGACTGAACGGTGAAATAGTTCCGCTTGCAACACTGAAAACCGTGACGGATACGCTTGTTGATGTTCACGGCCAGCACGAGCATCAGTCGCTTCTTTCGCAAAAGAAACATATAGGAATGCTTGACAATTATGCGGGTTTGCCGGTTGCGGAGCTCAAAGAAAAAACGGAAAATCTTTATCGGCAGCATTCTGAGGTTGTTCACAAGCTGAATTCGGGCTTACTGTCAGAGGCGGAGCGTGAAAGAAGAATCGATATACTTTCATATCAAATAAACGAAATAGACGCAGCTGCGCTGACTGTCGGAGAGGAAGCGACGATTCAAGAGGAACTGAACATGCTTTCCAATGCCGAAAAGATTAATTCAGCTCTCGAAAACAGCGGTGAAAACATATCGGGCGACGGCGGCGCATTGGAAAAACTCGGCTCTGCCGTGAATTCGCTTGCTCAGATTGCTGAAATTTCTTCAAAATACGGTGAGCTATATGAACTTTTGAATAATACCTATTATGAGCTTGAGGATGGAGCATATCAGCTTCGCGAATTGCGGCTGGGATATGAGTATTCTCCGGAACGGCTTGACGAACTGGAGACAAGGCTCGATCTTATCAATTCGTTGAAAAGAAAATACGGAAGGACTATTGAAGATATCCTTAAATACCGCAGCGAAGCTTCGGCCGAGCTGGCCGAGCTCACCGGTTCACAGGAACTGAGGGATAAGCTGACTGCGGAGCGGAACAGGCTTGCAGCGGATTACTGCAAAACAGCAGCGAAACTGACTGAAAAACGCAAAGAAGCCGCTGAAGATCTGTGCCGAAGAATAACCGAACAGCTGCAGGAACTTGGAATGGCAAAGGTTGCGTTCGGCATTGTATTCCTGCCGGAAGACGGAAAACTCCACGCAAACGGCAATGATGATGTTGAATTCATGCTGTCTGCAAACAAAGGAGAACCGCTTAAGCCTCTTTCAAAGGTGGCTTCCGGCGGCGAACTTTCACGCGTGATGCTGGCGATCAAAACTGTTTGTGCCGGTGCGGACGGAACGCCTACACTGATATTCGATGAAGTTGATACGGGCATAAGCGGAAGAACGGCCGTGATTGTCGGCGAACGGCTGTACAGCGTTGCGCGTTCAAGGCAGGTGCTTTCAATCACTCATCTTCCGCAAATCGCGGCTTTTGCCGATTGCCATTTGTTTGTCGAAAAACATTCCGACAGTGAAAAAACGAAAACATCGCTCCGTGAATTGAACAATGCGGAACGCAGCGCAGAACTTGCACGAATTATGGGTGCATCGGAGGCGGATGAATCCGCACAGAAGTACGCAAGCGAACTTATCGAATCTGCCAACAGATTCAAGTTGTCAAAAGTCAATGAGCTTGACTGATGACACCGTCAATTTATTTTAAGACAAAAACCGACACGAGACATCGCGTCGGTTTTTGTGAACAAAGCCTCATTTATGCGGCACATATTGTTCCGAAGCCTGCACCAAGCGCACGGTTCTCTGTGAATAATCGATAACCAACATACAAACAATAACTCTGCCGATGTTCGGCAAATGATAAATTGGGGTGTTGTACGTATGGGTAAGGAAAGAAGGCATTGTTCTATAATTAAAGGAACAGAGATATCGAGAAAAAAAGAATGTTTAGATAATATCATGGTGAAGAATTGCTGCGCATACAGAACAGGCGAAAATAATTCCGTGCGCAGCAATACGGATATAGGGCTGCGGGGGAATATCGGCATTAAAATTTTCGGCATTATACTTTCTGCGCTGGTTGTTTTTTTAAACTATTCTCCGCGTATGCGTGCGGTGAGGGCTCTGCCGAAGGCTGTTTTCATAAACAGCGTAAGCACATTGAATGATGCTGAAAAAGGGGAAGCTCAATGCTTGGATTATTTAAAAAGCACCCTTTCAATATTTGAATCGGAATCAACGGCGCATGGGCAGGAAGGCGCACTGAATGTCACGGAATCGGGGGACGAAACACTCGGCGCAAAACGGATCTCGGTGCGTTTGTTTAATCTGTTTGAACTCGCAAACGTGCCGATATATAACCAAGAACGTGCAATGCTGTATCCCGGCGGACGCGCTGTCGGGATATCGATTAATCTTCGGGGACTGCTTATTGTCGGCAGCGGTTCGTTCCGAAACAGAGACGGTCGGGAATGCTGCCCGGCAAAACGGGCGGGATTTCGTGCAGGTGACGTTATTTTAAGCATTAACGGCACTGCGGTGTCAACAAGCGAAGAGATGCAGCTTGCATTGAACGCAAATCCGGACAGTGCACAAATAGTTTTTGAACGAAACAACCGACGGCAGACATTAACCGTAAAACCCGAAATGGGTACAGACGGCAAGGCGAAAATCGGCGCATGGGTGCGCGACAGCACGGTCGGCATCGGAACGCTGTCGTTTGTTACGGAAAAAGAAAAAGCTTCGGCTGCACTCGGACATGCGGTTTTGGATGCGGATACCGGCAGTTTGCTGAATGTCAGGAAAGGTGAAATGGTCGAAGCGGATGTTCTCGGAGTTACAAAGGGTTCGAGCGGTTTTCCGGGCGAGCTGCGCGGGGCATTTGGTGCGAAAAGCCTGCGCATAGGAAGCATTGATGTTAATACGGAACTCGGGATTTTCGGCATTGCGGATTCTGCGGATTATACATGCGAAGCGGGAGAGACCTTGCCGATAGCTTTTCCGAACGAAGTGCATAAGGGAGAAGCTTATATTATAACTCAGATTGACGGTGAGAAACCTCAGCCGTACAGTTGCAAAATTATAAAAAATGCAGCGCAATCCGTGCCGAGTCAGAAAGGGCTTGTTATTGAAATAACCGATGATCGACTACTTAACAAAACAGGTGGGATCGTGCAGGGGATGAGCGGAAGCCCGATCGTCCAAGACGGCAGGATCGCGGCCGTTGTAACCCATGTTTTTGTTAATGAACCTAACAGAGGTTACGGTGTTTATGCGTTTTGGATGTATTCTGTAGCCTGCGGTGAGAATTAACAGCGAGCTTTAAACAGAAAAAACATAAATATATTGCCTGCAACCGTCCGAATTGTATTGACAATACATACATGAAGGCGTATAATCTCGAAAATATCAGAAAAGGAGATAAAGCGATGCAAAAGCGCAGCAAAAAGCAGCAGAATACTCTCATCAATTCCGTGCTTAAAGCAGTCGTCGGAATGGTTTTTGCCGTACCCGAACTTTTGCACAGTCAAGCATCGCCTCTTCAATATCGCTGCAAAGCTCACTGAGCAGCGGTTAACCTTATAAGGATGAATTCAAGCGGTGCAGAGGAGAATCTGTACCGCTTGTTTGCATATATAACGCATCAGCAGCAAAGGAGAATTCAAAAAAATGCTTACGCACAAAGGAACAAAAGAATTGACAACAAAACGCTTAAAACTTCGCAGATTCACCGTTGATGATGCGCAGGATATGTTCAACAATTGGGCGAGTGATGCGGAGGTAACGAAATTCGTGAGCTGGCCTCCGCATACGACACCCGATTTAACCCGCGAACTTCTCGGCAAATGGGTTGAGGAGTATGAAAAATCCGATTATTACAGCTGGGCCATTGAATACAACGGCAGACTGATCGGAAGTATCGGTGCACCAAGCAAGACGGAGCGCGATGAACGCACTGAAATCGGTTATTGCATTGCACGGGATTGCTGGAACAAAGGCATAACAACCGAAGCACTTGAAGCGGTTTGCAACTACCTCTTTGATGAGGTTGGATTCAACAGGCTTGAAATCCGTCATGCAACCGAAAACCCTGCTTCAGGAAAAGTGGCGCAGAAATGCGGCTTTATACCCGAAGGAATAATGCGGGAGAGTTTTCGCTCGTCAAGGGGAGTTTTCTGTGATCTTGTAATGCTCGGGCGTTTAAAAAGCGACAGAAACTGAGCAGACGCGGCGAATCACATTTTGTTGTGGGCTGTTGATTGCACGCAAAACAAAAAGCCGACTCCCGAGACAAAAATCGGAAGTCGGCTTGAACTGTATCCAATGCTCTATGACTGTTCGGGGTTATTTGCCCGAATAAGCTTTGATACCTTTTTCTTTATTCGCGTTAATGCATTGTCAACTGTTTTTGTGCTTCTGCCAATGCTTTCGGCGATCTGCGCATAGCTTTTTCCGGAGATATAAAACCGTAAAACACTCAACTCAAGTTCCGTAAGCTCTGCTTTGAGCCCGTGCAGGATGTGAAGTTCCGCCTCGCGGTCAATGGCAAGCTCCTCCGGGTCGATTGTGGCAACAAGCAGGATCGAGTCGCCGAGACAGCGCGCCTCGTCATCGGGATTATCGAAAAAAACCGGCTTGTCGAGCGAAATATAGCTGTTCAGCGGAAAGTGCTTTTTGCGTGTTGCGCGTTTTATTGCAGCAATAATGTTGTTGCCTATACAAACCTCTGCATAGGTTCGGAAGCTTGTATGCTTTTCGCAGTCATAATCACGAATCGCGCTGAACAGGCCGATTGAACCTTCCTGAACAAGATCGGAATGATCCGCACCGATAAGAAAATAGGGACGCGCCTTTATACGCACAAGAGGCATAAAACGAACAACAAGTGTATGCTCGGCATCACTGCTGCCGTTCTGGGCAAGTCGAGCCAATGCCTCATCGTTCAGGCTGTCAAGATTCTCAATATCGGCGGAAACTCCGTCGTTCGGGAGAGTTTTCATTTTTAATTCACGCTGTCCTGTCTGTTCTTTTCAAACATGATGATAGCTGCCGCAACCGATGCATTAAGAGAATCAATCTTGCCTTTTATCGGTACGGAAACAAGGAAATCACATTTTTCCTTTACAAGTTTGCTGAGCCCGCTGCCTTCACTGCCGATAACGAGTGCAAAGCCGCCCTTCATGTCCGCTTCATACATACTGTTGCCCGCCATGTCCGCGCCGGCAATCCAAAGGCCTTCCTTTTTCAGTGTTTCAATTGCAGAAACAAGGTTCACAACACGGGCGATTCGCATGTGTTCCGCCGCTCCGGCAGAGGTCTTTACAACCGTTGCCGTTACGGGTGCACTGCGACGCTTCGTTATAACAACTCCGTGTGCGCCGGCGCACTCCGCACTGCGGATGATTGAGCCGAGATTATGCGGATCTTCAACGCCGTCAAGAAGAATAACAAAGGGTTTTTCATCGCGAACGCGGGCATAGTCAAGTATATCCTCGAGTTCGGCATATTCAACACCCGGGATTTCTGCAACGATGCCCTGATGATTTCCGGGTTTGCCGTTATGGCCGAACGGCATGCAGATTTCGTCCAGCTTGGAACGATCCACTTCTCGAATAACAAGATTCTCATCACGGGCAAGACCGATGATTTCGCCCAAAGAACCATCGTGTTCCTTTGTTACAAGGATACGGTCGATGCTTCGTCCGCTTTTGATTGCTTCCTTGACGGGATTTCTGCCCATGATTATGCTGGGCAGATCACGCTCCTGCTCGTCATTTTCAACGATTTCGGGAGAAGGAAATGCATTGAATTCAACATCAAGTACTTCATCTTCAAAGAAGTCTGACTCGAAAGGCTTTCTGTCGCTGTCAAAGCGGGGCTTTCTGTCGCTGTCAAAGCGGGGCTTTCTGTCGCCGTCAAAGCGCGGTTTTCTGTCGCTGTCAAAGCGGGGCTTTCTGTCGCTGTCAAAGCGGGGCTTTCTGTCGCCGTCAAAGCGCGGTTTCCTGTCATCATTGAAGCGGGGTTTTCTGTCGCCGTCGAAGCGGGGCTTTCTGTCGTCGTTAAAGCGCGGTTTTCTGTCGCTGTCAAAGCGGGACTTTCTGTCGCCGTCGAAGCGGGGTTTTCTGTCGCTGTCAAAGCGGGGCTTCCTGTCATCATTGAAGCGGGGTTTTCTGTCACCGTCAAAACGAGGTTTTCTGTCGTCGTTAAAGCGAGGCTTCCTGTCACCGTCAAAGCGAGGTTTCCTGTCGCTGTCAAAGCGGGGCTTTCTGTCGTCATTAAAGCGAGGTTTTCTGTCGCCGTCAAAGCGGGGCTTCCTGTCGCTGTCAAAGCGAGGTTTCCTGTCGCCGTCGAAGCGGGGCTTCCTGTCATCATTGAAGCGGGGCTTCCTGTCGTCCGAATAACGGGAACCATCGCTGTTCTTTCGATTGGGACGCTTGTAATCATCGCTGCGCCTGCCGCCGCGATCGTTGTAATTTGCCATCTTTTTCTCCTGTTAATTAATCTTCTTCTATTTCTCTGCCTGTTCTGCAATCTCAGCTGTATCGTGCAGCGCAATGCGCATAAGCTGCGAAAGCCGCTCATCTTTGCCGGACAGATAGAGGTATCCGACAAGAGCTTCCATTCCTGTTGCAATCCTGTAGTCAATGATCGCTGCATTTTTCGGCACAGACCCCATATGCGCATTCCTGCCGCGCCGAAAAACTGCGGATTCATCATCCGTTAACAGCGCCTCGATACGGCGAAATGCTGCGGCCTGTGCCTTGGCACAAACGCGTTTTGCTGCGCCTATGTGCAGCCCGTGTGCCGTAAGCGTTGTTGAATCAACTAATTCCGTGCGCACAAAAAGGTCATATATCGTGTCGCCGATATATGCAAGCACAAGCGGTCCCAATTGCTTTGGATCCTTCGGATGCTTTGGATCCTTTGCTCCGGTGCATTTCGTCGCTTGACGTACCCCGGAAATCAGATCGGTGTTGTTGTCACAATTCGCATAATTCATCACAATACATTATAACGCCGAATTCGAAAAATTCAATAGGCTTTGGAAAATATTTTTGATGATTGTGTTCCGACCGTTCGTGCGGGCACAGTCACGGTTTTTGCTTTAAACAGAAAGCGGACAGGCCGCAAAGACAGTGTTTACGGCCTATCCGCTTTTAAATTGGGGCAAACTGATGCAGCAGCAATTCAATCTGTGCGGAGATTAACGCTCCCGCAGTTTTTGCAGCAATTGGGGAAAAGGCGAAAGTGAACGCCGCAGAATTCCGTGCATTTGAGCGATCGCAATGCCGTAATTTGTAATGCTGACACCTGCTTTTTCAGCTTTTTCAAGTCTTGAATGAACCTCACGCTCGTTAAGCATACATGCGCCGCAGTGAACAACCAAGGCATATTTACGAAGCTCATCAAGACTCGGAAAGTCTCCGCCGGATGTGAAATCAAAGAACAACTCCTTTTTTGCATACTCTTTTATCCATCCCGGCATTTTAACCGTTCCGATATCGTTGCACTGCCTGTGATGAGTGCAGCCCTCTGAAATCAGCACCCTGTCGCCGTCTGCGAGCATGTTGAGTTTTGCTGCGCCTGCCGTGAAAGGTTCAAGCTCACCTTTATAACGGGCAAACAGGATTGAGAACGACGTCAGCAATATGTCTTCGGGAACGATTTTGCTGACCTTTCCGAACGCTTGAGAATCGGTGATAACAAGTTTAGGCTTGCGTGCGATTGCGGCGAGAGCAGCTTCAAGCTCCGTGTCCTTAACAACAATGTTGACAGCGGCTGCATCAAGTATGCTGCGTATCATCTGCTGCTGCGGGAGAATAAGTCGTCCCTTCGGCGCAGATTCATCAATCGGCGTTACGAGAACAACAATGTCATTCGGCGATACCAAGTCTCCGATGAGCATTCTTTCGTGTTTGGCGGAAGGCAGAAGTGACCCGAGTCGATTTTTTAACTCGTCAATTCCAAACCCTGTTTTTGCGCTTACGTAAAGGCTGTTACTTTTGCTCTTCGGAATCGCGCTCAAAAGGTCACACTTGTTGAAGGCAATGACGAACGGAATTTTCTTATCGGTAAAAATGCGCATAAGCCTGCCTTCGTGTTCGCCAAGACCCGCAGCGGCATCCGCAACAAGGACGGCAATATCAGTTTTTTGCAGCATTTTTTCAGCACGCTCAACACGCATTGAGCCAAGCTCACCTTCATCATCAATGCCGGGCGTGTCAATGATGACAACGGGACCTATCGGCAGCAGCTCCATAGTTTTTTGAACAGGATCGGTTGTAGTCCCTTTTATATCGGAAACAAGTGCAAGATTCTGTCCCGTGACAGCATTCACAAGGCTGGATTTTCCCGCATTGCGTAACCCGAAAAAGCCGATATGCACCCGTTCGGCGGCGGGCTTATCGTTTAAACTCATTTTCCCCTCCGAATATATCTTGACAGTTTTAAAATCAGAACCTGAAATCACGCCTGTTGGATGAACGAATGTCTGCAACATGCTGCCTTGTAAGTTCGCGGACCTTCTCGTTGGGAATCTTTTCAATTTCACGTGAAATCATTTCGTATCCAATGTTTCGCGTTTCGTCTGAAGCATAGTCAACAAGGAACTCTGTCAGTGTCATGAGTGCATTGGGGTGACAGCAATTCAGAATCTGTCCGTTTTTGCACAAACTCATGAACCTGTCGCCTGTGCGACCTTCGCGATAACATGCCGTGCAGAATGACGGGATGTGATCCAGTTCCATAAGCCAGCGGACAACCTCATCAAGTGTGCGCTGATCTGAAACATCGAACTGCTCGGAGTCATGCGGACGCTCTTTTTCCGTGTATCCGCCGACGGAAGTGCGTGATGCACCGCTGATCTGCGAAATGCCGTAATCAAGCACCTTGCCGCGTATCGTCTCGCTTTCACGTGTGGATATTATCATGCCGGTATACGGCACGGCGATGCGGATACATGCAATGATCTTTGCAAAGAGTTCATCGGAAAGGCTGTTGTCAAAAACATTAGGATCGATATCATCCGCATGTTTGATTCGCGGAACGCTGATTGTGTGCGGCCCGACGCCGTGAACTGCTTCAAGATGCTCGGCATGCATCAGCAGCCCTGCAAATTCATATTGATAACCCTCCAATCCAAACAAAACACCGAGTCCGACGTCATCAATGCCGCCTTCCATTGCTCTGTCCATTGCCTCGGTATGGTAATCATAGTCGTGCTTCGGTCCAGTCGGATGAAGTTCAAGATAGCTCTTTTTATTGTATGTTTCCTGAAACAGGATGTACGTTCCGATGCCGGCATCCTTAAGTTTCCGATAGTTTTCAACCGTGGTTGCGGCAATGTTCACGTTCACCCTGCGAATATCTCCGTTTTTGTGGTGAACGGAATAGATAGTTTTTATGCATTCGAGTATGTACTCTATCGGGTTGTGGACAGGATCTTCGCCTGCTTCGATCGCAAGGCGTTTATGCCCCATATCCTGCAAAGCGATTACTTCCTGACGCACTTGTTCCTGCGTCAGTTTAATACGGGCGATATGTTTGTTTTTGAGGTGATACGGACAGTATACGCAGCCGTTCACGCAGTAATTTGAAAGATAAAGCGGAGCAAACATTACGATTCTGTTTCCGTAAAAAGCAAGCTTTATGTCATTTGCAAGCTTGTACAGGCGTTCGGTAACTTCGGGAATATCGCATGCAAGCAGAACGGAGGCTTCTCTGTGAGTGAGTCCCGCGCAGGTTACGCCGTTTCCGCTGCGCTTCGGTGCGGCCTTTTCGAGCAGAGTGTTGATTAGCTCGATATTGTGCTTATTTGCTTCCGCATAAGCAATGGTTTCGCGGATTTCCTCATCGTTGATGAACTCCTCCGCACGGAGGGATTTGGGATCAAAAATAGCCATATTATTCCTTTCTTGTCGGTCGGATTACTCTTTCCGTCAGATAAAATTATCGTAACAATGTTGTTGCCCGGAGATCTTCCCGGCGAGTGCCGCCACACACTCGCTTAATGTTGAAACAAACTTCGTAAGCATCAGCAAGCTGCGGCGGTGCATCTTCATTTTTTATTCAAAAAGCTTCAGATTATTCAGCGCTTGATATCTCCCCGTGAAGTGACGGTTTGAAAGCCGATCGCGTTCAACCTGCCGTTCAGGCATTTAAGGCACTGTGCAGATTCATCACCTGTGCATATTTTGTTGTCATAAAGCGAATATTTCTTTCGCACGGCAATGGGGGACAGGTTCGGCATCACGACATTGGCTCCGGCAAGAATGCCTTTTTCACGTCCGTTCGGGTCAATCGTGCCGAGTGCTGTGGTGGAGGGCAAAAGAATATTCGGCTTTATGAGCCTTATCAGTGAGAGAAGAAAACAGGTCTGCTCAACAGTTCCTGCCGGGAATTTTGCAAACGGCGTGTCTTTATGCGGAATAAACGGGCCGATGCCGCACATATCCGGGGAGAATTCTTCAATGAATTTCAAATCTTTTGCAAGCGCTGCCGTTGTTTGCATCGGTGAACCGACCATGAACCCGCAGCCCACCTGAAAACCGATTTCCTTAAGATCTTTCAAACAGCGCATTCGATTTTCAAAGGACATTTCCAAAGGGTGCAGCTTTCGATAATGCACGGAATCGGCCGTTTCATGCCTCAAAAGGTAGCGATCTGCGCCGGATTCAAACATTTTCAGATACTCACTGCGAGGATATTCGCCGAGCGACAGCGTTATTGCACAATCCGGAAAACAGCTGCGTATTTTTTTTACTGTGCGGCAGATTTTTTCGACAGGAAGCATGCCTTCACCGCCCTGAAGCACAAAAGTACGAAAGCCAAGCGCATAACCCTCCCGACAACAGTCAAGGATCTGCTCTTCCGTTAAAACATAGCGTTCCGCATTGACGTTAGATTTTCGAATTCCGCAATACAGACAGTCATTTTTGCAGCAGCTGCCGACTTCGATAAGTCCGCGAATGAAAACATCCGTTCCGTAAATTTGCTTTCGGAAAAAATCAGCTTTTTTTGCTGCATAAGCTGCCGTTTCGCTGTTTTGTGCAGAAATAAGCTGTTCATATTCTTCAAGTTCGAGTGTGTGTACGGCTGCAAGTCTGTCAACGAGACTTTTTGCGTATTCAATGCCGGTGTTTTTTTCAGCTTCCAACTTTTTTCTCCCTTCGAATCGGAATCAAATACCAAAATATAGGCAAAATCAGCTAATCACTGATTACGTTTGAATATGCTGTTTTGACGCTTATTCCGACAATATTGCCGAGCCTGCCTGCAAGTGCCGAAATAACATCCTGCGGCGCATCAATTGCAACGGAAAGGATATTAACATGCCGCGCCCTGTACGGCAGCCCCATTCGCCCGATAATGTATTCTCCGAATTCGTGCAGAACGGCATTCAGTTTTTCAACCGAATCCGCCTTATCAACGATGATAGCCATCACAGCCACTCTTGTTTGCATAGCTTTGCCCCCTCCTTATTTTTGCGTTTGAATCTGCTGCTGCCGTATGCGGTTCAAATCGCAGCGAAAAACGTTTATATAAACAAAAAACGCCGTACCCGCAGGAAATGGGTACAGCTGAAAACGCCCGGCATACACACCCGCTGTGAATTCATAAAATGCTGCGGAGTGTTTTAAAAGTGGGAACCGGTATCAACTTGTGACCCCTTTCCGTCGGAACGAAGCAGGTTTCGTTCCTGTTGTCAGGTTTCACCTACATTATAACCGAATCGGTGAAAGATAGCAAGCCCTGTCACTGAATGATTTCGGAATATTTTTTAAACAGAGTCATGTATTATATTTCAACTGTATTTATTCAGGGTGACAGAACAGCCGAGTTCGGCGGGCTTGACTGCTCATGCGAAAACGAATATAATAAACTATGCCGCAGTTGCGCAGAAAATTTTTGCGGCAGTATTTTGCAGTTGATGGCAGCAGGGGAAGGTTATGACAGAAAAAAACAATCCTTGGGACATATTTGAAAACGGTGCAGACGGTTCAGCCTCACACTTAAAACGGTCGTGCGGAATACTCATGCCCGTATTCTCACTGCCGTCTCCGCACGGTATCGGAACATTTGGAGCGGCGGCATACGAGTTTGCAGATTTTCTTGCAGCTTCGGGACAAAGCTATTGGCAGGTTCTGCCGCTTAATCCGACGGGCTTCGGAGATTCTCCCTATCAATGCTTCTCTTCCGCTGCGGGCAATCCGTATTTTATTGACCTTGACATGTTGGTTGATGACGGACTGTTGACCGCTGATGAAGTGCAAAAAAGTGATTTCGGCGGTGAACTGCGCCGCATTGACTATGGCAAACTCTTCTCCTTACGTCTTCCGCTGCTGCGGCTTGCGGCAGAGCGAAATATACGCCGCAATGCAGCGGAGGTTGAGCAGTTTTCACGCTGCTGCTCAACGCAGATTTATGATTACGCCGTCTTCACTGCATTGAAAACACATTTTGGCATGAAACCATGGACGGAGTGGAATGCGGGCAAAGCAATGCCGAAGCAGCTTGTTCCAGCCGAGTTTGTCGAATCACAAGCCGATGAGATTCGCTTGCAATTATCGATTCAGCAGCTTTTCTTTAAGCAATGGAACCGGCTGAAAAACTATGTGAATCAACTCGGTATAGGAATTATCGGAGATGTTCCGATTTATGTTGCGCTTGATTCTGCGGACTGCTGGGCAAACAGCAGACATTTTATGTTGGGTGAATCATTCGTGCCGACTGATGTTGCGGGGGTACCACCGGATTACTTCAGTCCCACCGGGCAGCTTTGGGGCAATCCTCTTTACAATTGGGAAATTCACGCTTCCGAAAACTATGCATGGTGGGCGGAACGTTTGCAATGCGCACAAAAGCTTTACGATGTTGTCCGTATTGATCATTTTCGCGGGTTTGAAAGCTTTTGGGCCGTTCCGTTCGGTGAAACCACGGCGGAAAACGGCAGGTGGCTTCCCGCGCCCGGAATGGATTTTGTCAATGCAGTAAAGAAAAGGCTGCCGGGATTATCGTTCATTGCGGAAGATCTCGGTTTCCTGACACCGGAGGTACATGAGCTTGTTAAAAACTCGGGCTTCCCCGGCATGAGCATTCTTCAGTTCGGGTTCAACCCGGATGCAAACAGCGATTACCTGCCGCACAGAGTGGCAGAAAACAGGGTATACTATACCGGTACGCACGACAATGCACCGATTATGCAATGGTTCGCAGAGGCCTCGGAGCCCGAACGCAGATTTGCAGAACAGTATCTTGCGCTGAATGCCGCCGAGGGTATCAACTGGGGTATGATTCGCGGAGGCATGTGTTCGCCTGCCGGAATCTTTATCGCGCAAATGCAGGATGTTCTCGGGCTTTCGGCGGAAGGGAGGGTCAACACTCCGGGCGTTGCTTCCGGAAACTGGCAGTGGCGGATGCTGCCGCACGAATGCAGTGCCGCGCTTGCGGAAAAGCTGCGGGAGTATACGCGAATGTACGGAAGACTGCACGACTGCGGCAAGATAAACTTTGAACACAATACCGTTGTTCCGCATGAGTACTGCGGCAAAAATGCCGATACACAAAAACGGTACAAATTGCTTGTTCGGGCTGTTGCGGAATATCTCGATTCAGTCGATAACTGAGTGACAGAATAAAATTATACTATTTCATAAGAACGAACTAAGCTTACTCGGCGAGGCTGAGTATGATTCCGCCTGTCATTCCCGCAAGAAGACACATCAGCGCATCGACAGCTGTTGAACTTCCGATGGAAAATTCACCTGAAGCCAAACCGAAAACTGCAAGTGAAATCACAATATAGACAACGCCGCAGAGCGCACCCGTGAGCCAACGGCGTTTTTTCTGCTTGCGTGCGCCGAGCAATGCTGCGAAAAGTGCGCAAAACGCCTTCACGGCAGGATTGAGTATTCGCGTGCTTTCTATCGGCAGAACCTGCTTTTGCATCAATAGAGCCGCAAGTGCGACAAGGCCGAGACTCATTGCGAGTGCGCCCAATACGCCTTCCAAAACGTATACAAGGGGTTTGGACTGTTTTTTATTGCCTGTTTTTTTCTTCAATGCCATAACTGCCTCCGCATTCGGTGTGTTGATAATAACCAATATGCAAAGACAGAGGAGATTATGATTTGAAACATGTCCAAGATCGGAACGCACTGCCGAAAAAGCAGTTACATGCGGCTTATTTTTTTCGAACAGCGGCAATAAGTTTCACTTCCGCATTAAAGTCAGTTAATTTTGTGTTGATGTAAAAATGAATATCACCAAGGTATCTGTCGTAGGTTTTCATGCTTTTGTATGCCGAAACGGTACCGGAGATGATTTTTTCAAGATCTACGCTGTTATATTCTTCTTTGTCAGCAAAAAGTTCTGCAAGCGAGCGGATGAAACCGTCAATCAGCTCTGCGTCGTATTTTTCGCGCAATTCATACTGCTCCTTAAGAGTTCTTGCAACAGCATCAGTTTCCGGGTCGTTGAGAATTTCAGCATAAATATAATTGAATTCAAGAATGCATTCGGCAGTTTCTCCGTTTGAATCGGGCTTCACAACCAGTCGGCCATCACCGGAAATGCGGTTAAGCATTAAACTGCATTCGAGCGAACCATCGGTAAGCGTGCTGCGCTGCGTAATTACACAATTCAAACCGGCAGATTGCAGGCCCGATACCAATTCTTGCGGGGAGAGCTTCGGAATCGGGCTTGGCGTAACGTTGACTGTTTCGGTTTGAACGGCAGCCGCACTCGGGTTCGGACTTGCTGCTGCTTCAATGCTGCGCTGCTTTTTACCGTAGAGAAGAAACACGAAAATGCAAAAAAGAACCAACACGGCATAAATTAGAATCTTGATTATTCCCGCCGTTCGGTTCCCGCCGTTTTTTTGCTTTTTGCTCATTGAAATCCTCGCTTTGCCGCCCGGCGCGGAAACAGCACCGGGCAGCGTAATGCAGATAACAAGTGTTTCGAGTTAAGCTTCGGTCAATCTCAGATTACAAAATTGCCGTTCTCAAAGACCTTGATTTCTTTTCCGTCGTGCGTTGTGCCGACGATGGAAAGATCCTTTGAGCCGACCATGAAGTCAACATGGGTCATGCTGTCGTTCAGTCCATGCGCCTTGAGCTCTTCTTTGGTCATTTTGTCTCCGTCCTTGATGCAGGCATAGGAATCGCCGAAAGCAAAGTGGCAGGAGGCGTTTTCGTCAAACAGAGTGTTGTAGAACAGGACGCCGCTGTTGGAGATCGGTGAATCATACGGCACAAGAGCAACTTCGCCGAATCTTGATGCGCCCTCATCCAGAGTTATAGCCTTTTTAAGGAACTCCTCCCCGACTTCTGCGTGAACTTCGGTTATGACGCCATCCTTCAGGATCATGTGGAAGCCGTCAATAATATTGCCGCTGTCTACAAGGGGTTTTGTTGCAACGATTTTGCCGTTTACGCCGTCGCGCAGCGGAGCAGTGAAAATTTCCTCTGTTGGCATGTTTGCAACAAACTCGACTCCGCCCTTGCTGAATTCGGACCCGGCCATCCAAATATGATTTTCCGGCAGTTCAACAGTAAGATCCGTTCCGAGAGAATTTGTATAGTGGAGAGATTTGAAATTGTAAGCATTGAGCTTTTCGCGCTTTTCTTCAAGAACTTTGCAATGCTCGCGCCAACGATCAACGGCATCGCCGCAGCCGGTTATGCGAACCGCTTGGAAGATCTCTTCCCACAGTTTCTCCATTGCCTGTTCTTCCGAAAGGTCGGGGAAGACCTTCTTTGCCCATGACAGGACGGGAATGGACGCAACGCACCACTGAACGGCACTGTTCATCATTTCAATGCTGAATTCCTCATTGGCCTTGCCGCTTGCAATGTTTGCACGTGCGATACGCTCAGGGTCAACACCCTTAAGATTTTCGGGATCCCTCGCAGCAATGGTAAGGAAGCATGCGCCTTTTTTCAAAAGACCGATAGGACGCTCGGCTTCCCACGGGAAAACCTGATCAAATACTTCGTCAGCTGCATTAAGATAGTACTGACGAGTCGCAAAATCATCATTCCAGTTCATGATAACCTGCTTTGCTCCGGCTTCATATGCGGCGGCAATGCACATTCTTGCAAAATATGCACAGTCAACCTGCGAACTTATAACAACATATTGATCTTTTTGAACGTTCAAACCAACATTGATAAGCAGTTGAGCGTATTCCTGAAGTTTATCTGTCATTGAATTCTTTCTCCTTTTCAATACTTTCACCGTTGCAGCGCAATCAGCATATACAGGATAGCATATTTGACAGAAAACGTCAATCGTTTTTTGCGGTTTTATCTGAATCCGCATATGAATTGATGCAGGAATAAAGGACGGGCGAGTTTTGCACATTATTCTTGTTCTGCGCCAACCTATCCGCCTGCGGAACGTACAGCGTAAGCTTCCTCTGCGCTTCGTCTCGTCAGGGGAATCAGATGCTTGTCCTGCGGTCCGCTCCCTTGGTGAGTTTTTCATAGTATAGCCAATCGCATTAAGCAGCTTGTGCTTGCCTTAACTTTTGGCGGGATTGAGCAAATAACCCTTTAGTTTTCTCCGCAATACCAGCTCTTCCTTATGGTTTGGCTTATGATTTTTATCGTAACGCCCGAAATATGAAGGCGGGGGCTCTCTGTCTAAGTGTTTCTCCTTAACATCGGAACTTCCGATCAGGTTAATTCTTTTTCCTTGACCTGTTCGAACTGTTTTGGTCGTTTTTTTGCTTATCATCTTTTCTCCTCCTTACGCATCCGTTTATGTATTTACTTGGCTTTAAATTATCAATTCTTGAAATTTCAGTCATACCTTTTACAGTAAGGTTTAAGCGTCTGTCAATATTCACTCGATCTCCGGTTTGCGGATCCACACAAACAATTTTACTGTTTTGATGTTTGGCAATGAACACATGCGTTTTCCTTTCCTTTCCAGACACATACACAACGACTCTTGAACCATATCCGCATTATACCACACCACTCAATCTTTTGCCGGCGTTGACACGCACCTGAAACGCCGGTATTCAAAAAAACAGATTTAAAATAAGTGAATTTCACTGAGGCGGATCCGTGGGGTTAAATCGTCTGTTTAAGTATTACAATTAAAGCATTGCAAACGGATGCAAACAGTGGTAAAATACATTTGTTTGGGGATGTGGCTCAGCTGGTTAGCGCGCTTCGCTCACATCGAAGAGGTCGGGGGTTCGAGTCCCTTCATCCCCACCAAACACAGAGGCACCCGGCGGGTGCCTCTGTGTTTGGTTATGTCTACGGGACTCGAAACGGGGGGAAACGGGGCTGTTGCATTAGTCCCCAAAACAATACCGGGCAGCTCACAATGTGTTGTCCGGGTTTTTGCATATACCTGATTTGCTCGAAAACTGACAGACAGCGTTGCAGCGGCACAATGAAAACGAACAAGAACAAATCGCAATGACAATAAATGCGGCAATTATCAATTCGAAAAAAATTCATGATAAACTATTGACAACAGATGCAAACAGGTATAAAATAGTGTTAGCACTCAAGAAGAACGAGTGCTGACAGACGAACTTAATTCGATTATACAGCAATTTCGATATGTTCGCCAAACAGGAACGATTATAATTAACGAGGTGATATAAATGTCAAAGAAACAGTTTAAAACGGAATCCAAGCGGCTGCTTGATCTGATGATCAACTCTGTTTACACAAACAAGGAGATTTTTCTTCGCGAGTTGATTTCGAATGCAAGCGATGCACTTGATAAGCTTTATTTCAGAACTCTTACTGACAATTCCGATATCAAGCGCGGAGATCTCGAGATCCGCATCGCCGCAGATAAAACGGCACGCACATTGACGATTTCCGATAACGGCATCGGCATGACAAAGGAAGAGTTGGAATCAAACCTTGGCACAATTGCCAAGAGCGGCACGCTTGCATTCAAAAACGACAACGAGCTCGACAAAGATGATATGGATGTTATCGGCCAGTTTGGTGTTGGATTCTATTCGGCGTTCATGGTCAGCAAAAAAATTACCGTTCTCAGTCGGGCATACGGCAGCGACGAGGCATGGCAATGGGAGTCCGAAGGACTTGACGGCTACACAGTTGAACCCGCACAGAAGGACTCCTACGGAACAGTTATTACGCTGTACCTGAAGGACAATACTGACGACGAAAGGTATGACAGCTATCTTGAAACATATACCATTCGTGAACTTGTAAGGAAGTATTCCGACTATATTCGCTATCCTATCAGGATGCTTGTTGAGACTCAACGCGAAAAGACGCATGAATGCACCTGCGATCACGATGCCGAAGGCAAGTGCACCTGCGATCACGACCATGATGACGAATGTACCTGCGAACACGATTCCGAAGGCGAATGCAGCTGCGGCCATGAACATGATGAACCGGAGTATGAAACCGTTGAAGAAGATCAAACGCTCAACAGCATGGTTCCGCTTTGGCGCAGAAATAAAAGCGAGCTTACCGATGAGGATTACAACAGCTTCTATATGGATAAATTCCATGATTACGAAGCTCCGTTGCTCCATATTCACACAAAAGCGGAGGGTACCCTCAGCTATAATTCAATCCTGTTCGTACCCGCACAGGCACCTTACAATCTGTACTCAAAGAGCTATAAGCGCGGATTGCAGCTTTACAGCAACGGTGTTATGATTATGGATTCCTGCGAGGAACTTCTTCCGGAATACTTCGGGTTTGTGAAAGGACTTGTTGATTCCGCTGATATTTCCTTGAATATTTCTCGTGAGATGCTTCAGCAGAACCGTCAGCTTCGTGCGATTGCAAACGGCCTTAAGAAAAAAATCAAATCCGAACTTGAAAAACTCCTTAAGGATAAACGCGAGGATTATGAAAAGTTTTTCAAGGCGTTTGGACTTTCACTTAAGTACGGTATATACGAATCGTACGGTATGGAAGCGGAATTCCTGAAAGATTTGCTGCTGTATCATTCTGCAAAACAGGATAAGCTTATAACGCTTCGTGAGTATGTTGATACGCTTTGCGAGAATCAAACCGAAATTTATTATGCCTGCGGTGAAAGCATTGAGGCTATACGGACGCTCCCGCAGTACAAATATCTGATCGATAAGGGCTTTGATGTTTTGTTCATGACGGAGAATGTTGACGAATTCATGGTCAAAATGATGAACGGTTATGACGGCAAACCCTTCAAGTCAATTACCGATAACGACATTCATGCCGCAACCGCGGATGAGAAAAAGGCAATGGAAGAGAAGCAGGAGGAGAATAAGGACCTGCTTGATGCAATCAAGGCGGCTTTGGGCGACAGTGTGAAGGAAGTGCGTCTTTCCGCAAGGCTTGCTGATGCACCGGCGGGCTTGACAAGCGAAGGTCCGCTCTCACTTGAAATGGAGAAGGTTCTCAGCGCAATGCCTCTCGGCGGCGAAACAAAAGCGGAGCGTATTCTCGAGCTCAATCCCGATCATCCTGTTTTCGACGCTCTTAAACGTGCGATGCAGGCAGGCGGGGAAGACCTTGCGGTTTACTCGAAGCTTGTTTACAACCAGGCTTTGCTTGCAGCAGGCCTAAAGATAGATAACCCTGTTGAATTTACCGACTGCATAACAAAAATTCTGACAAAGTAAACTGCGTCGGTTTGATATTCGCGCAGCATAATTAAACATGTATCATTGTGCGGCGCACCGCTGAAATCGTAACTTCAATAAAAAGTGCCCCTCGGAAAAGAATTTCCGGAGAGCACTTTTTTATGCAAGGCCGGCTTTACAGCACGGGCCGCAACAGTATCAGTAACCGTATTTTTTCTTTTTTGCGGCAACAAACCCGATTGAAAGCAAAAATGCAAAGAGTTCCGCAACAATTGTTGCCCACCATATGCCGTCAAGCTTGAACAGCAGCGGCAGGATAAGAA
>ULRF01071849.1_pt1 | contig 42790 bp, 43 predicted proteins | sample 1955131 | NCBI WGS metagenome assembly ULRF01 (sample SAMEA4835673, study PRJEB28245) | human gut metagenome | biome: gut microbiome; material: fecal sample | place: Denmark | collected 2008
TAAATAAAGTTAAATCAAAGTGTTGCGGAATTAAGGAAACATGCAAAAAGACTAATGGATTAAAATTGGGAATGGGGGATAGGGTGAGCTGCAGTTTGAATTATTGTGTAAGTTGTGTTAAATGTGGCACTTTTGGAGGCAATAAGTAGGATATGTGTGGAGAATTATGTACCTTTGTAGTACTATTTTTTGTCTTTATGGTGGGAAAGCATAAATGAACGGATAAAGACACAAATAAAGACACAAAGCCACACACAATGGTGGGGGACGACGATGCTAAGTATTTTGCGCTTGCTTTAGGTTTTAGATAAGTCGCGACCTACTCATCCGTTAATGGCCAAACATACTTAACTGTATGATTTTATGAATAATGTCAATGTAAAATTGGCGCAATCACTCAGGTTGATGATGGCCAACAGCGACATAAAGTAGAAAATGAAAATGACGCAGGATTGCTCACTTCTATCTTCTACAGCCGACGTGAACGACGTGTATAACAACAAGCGTTTACCAAAGGGCATCCACATAGTCGGGACTGGCGAATCGGTCTCGAAAGTGGGAGAAATAGCTGGTTTTGAAGATGTGGCAAGTGCAGAAAAGCCAGAAAAGGGGAATGTCGTACGAAGCGAAGACGAATGCGCCGATGACAAAATCGAAATACCCAGCACACCAAAAACGGAAGCGGCTCCATGGGGCTATATCTTCATACAGCACATGTCGGCGGCAGTTTTTGAAAAGAATCTCGAAAACCGAAAACTTTTGGGCGATTTCAAGCCGAAGTGTTTCGTACACCGCACAGTTAGATACAAAGACAAACCCGACGGCAAAGGCGTGGTGAAAACGGAAAAGCCTACCGTGAACGGGCTTGTGTTCTTGCAGGGTGCTACCAATCAGTTGAGGACATTCCTGAAACTCAACTTCCCTCAGTATTATCTGGTGAACAACTGTAGCACCAAAAAGCCCGCTTCAATCCCCGACAGTGTGATGCAGCCATTCATGGCAGTGATGCAAAACGAGCCAGAGCGGTTGACATTCATGCGCGAGCCATTTGAACGATTTGCTAAAGACCACGTGAGGCTCCGCGTGCTCACAGGCCTTTTTAAAGGGCAGGAGGGCTATGTGGTGCGAGTGAAGCGTGACCGTCAGTTGGTGATGAACATTGGTGGATTTGCCGTGGCGGTGAACAATGTGCACAACGAGGACTTCGAGATAGCCGAATAGTCCTCATTTCTATTGATACTTATAGTAATCTGAAAAATATATGCGTGAATTTAATGAAATTAAGGTAGCCGTGGCTGGTACGGGCTACGTGGGACTGAGCATAGCTACATTGCTATCGCAGCACCATCATGTAACAGCAGTGGACGTGATTCCTGAAAAGGTGGAAAAGTTGAACAACCGTATTTCGCCCATTCAGGACGATTACATCGAAAAGTATTTGACCGAGAAGCCATTGAATCTTGTTGCCACTCTCGACGGAAAGGCTGCTTACGCCGATGCCGACTTTGTGGTGATCGCTGCCCCCACCAACTACGACCCTGTGAAGAATTACTTCGACACAAGCCATGTGGAAGAGGTAATCGACCTGGTGCTGGAGGTGAACCCCGATGCAGTGATGATTATCAAATCGACCATTCCGGTGGGCTACACCCGCAACCTCTACTTGAAGTATGCGCAGAAAGGCGTGAAGAAGTTCAACCTCTTGTTCTCACCCGAATTCCTTCGCGAGAGCAAGGCGCTCTACGACAACCTTTACCCAAGCCGCATCATTGTGGGTTATCCTAAAATCATCGACAAGCCCGAATTTGAGGCGGAAAACAAAGCTATCCAATCGGTTACCGATGTGGAGATGCTGAAAGAGGCTGCCAAGACTTTTGCCGCACTCTTGCAGGAAGGTGCCATCAAGGAAAATATCGACACCCTGTTCATGGGCATGAAGGAAGCCGAGGCTGTGAAGCTTTTTGCCAATACCTATCTCGCGCTCCGTGTGAGCTACTTCAACGAGCTTGACACCTATGCAGAAGTAAAGGGTCTTGACTCAGAAGCCATCATCGAGGGCGTTGGCCTCGATCCACGCATCGGTACACATTATAATAACCCATCGTTTGGCTACGGCGGCTACTGCCTTCCAAAAGACACCAAGCAGCTGCTCGCCAACTACCAGGACGTGCCACAAAACATGATGTCGGCCATCGTGGAATCGAACCGCACCCGCAAAGACTACATCGCCGACGCAGTGCTCCACAAAGCTGGCTGGTACGACTATTACAGCAATAACCAGTTTGGCACAGAGCAGGGTGGCTGTGTGATTGGTGTGTATCGCTTGACGATGAAATCAAACAGCGACAACTTCCGTCAGTCAGCCATTCAAGGCATCATGAAGCGTATCAAGGCAAAGGGTGCAGAGGTCATCATCTACGAGCCAACCCTTGAAGACGGCACCACATTCTTCGGCAGTAAGGTGGTCAACGACCTGGCACAGTTCAAGGCACAAAGCCACGCCATCATCGCCAACCGCTACGACGCATGCCTCGACGATGTGGAAGAAAAAGTATATACACGCGACATTTTCAGAAGAGATTAAAATAAAAAGATTTAAATAGATATAGCTATGAGCATTTTTGCAGGTAAAACCCTTATGATTACCGGTGGAACAGGTTCCTTCGGCAATGCAGTATTGAATCGTTTTCTCCGTACAGACATTGGTGAAATTCGCATTTTCTCGCGCGACGAAAAGAAACAGGACGATATGCGCCACGAGTATCAGATGAAATATCCAGATGTGGCCCAGACAGTGGTAGATGGTTTTACCCCCCTTGACACACAGCCTATAGAAATGTTCTAAAGTTGAGAAATATTTTATTTGGTACACATTTGGTACGTATTTTTGGGGATAAAATCCTTAATTTCCCACTCTTTTTGCTTAAAATAGCCATGATTTCATGGTTTCACGCTCTTTTTTGGTACTCAATACGCGTTGAGAAGGTTCGAATCCTTGCTGAGCGACAATAAGAAATAAAAAGTTCAAGATATATGAAAATTCTCGTTACCGGAGCCAAAGGTTTTGTTGGACGAAACCTGTGTGCTCAACTCAAGAACATCCGTGATGGCAAGGCCAAGTGGTACAACCTCCCTGAGCCTATCGAGACCATCTATGAATATGACATCGATTCCACTCCCGAGGAGCTCGACCGCTGGTGTCAGGATTGCACCTTCGTTTTCAACCTTGCCGGTGTCAACCGTCCACAGGACCCTAAGGAGTTCATGGAGGGCAACTTCGGTTTCGCCACCGTGCTCCTCAACACCCTCAAGAAGTACCACAACACCTGTCCTGTCATGATTAGCAGCTCCATCCAAGCCACTCTCGCAGGTCGCTTCGGCACCTCCGAGTATGGCAAGAGCAAGAAGGCAGGCGAGGAACTCATGTTCCAGTACTCCGAGGAGACAGGCGCCAAAGTCCTCGTCTATCGATTCCCCAACCTCTTCGGCAAATGGTGCCGTCCTAACTACAACTCAGCCATTGCCACCTTCTGCTACAACATCGCCCACGACCTCCCCATCCAGGTCAACGACCGTTCCGTGGAGATGGAACTCCTCTACATCGATGACCTTGTCGATGAACTCATCAACTCCCTCAAGGGCGAAGGCAGTCGTTGCGAGTTCGATGGTGTAGAAACCGTTCCCACTGCCGATGGCCGTTACTACTTTGTGCCCGTCACCCACAAAACCACCCTTGGCGAAATCGTTGACATCATCCAGGAATGTGCCGATGCAGCAGCCAACAAGGACGGTATTAATATGATCGACCTCACCCAAGGCTCCCTCCGATACAAGTTGATGACAACCTACCTGTCTTACCTCCCCAAGGAGAAGGCCATCTACGATCACAAGATGAACGTAGATCCCCGAGGCAGCTTCACCGAACTCCTCCACACCCTCACCCATGGTCAGGTCAGCATCAACATCTCCAAGCCCGGAATCACCAAGGGCGAGCATTGGCACCACTCCAAGTTCGAGTACTTCACCGTTGTCTCTGGTCACGGACTCATCCAGCTCCGAAACGAAGCCGAACCCAATGCCGAGATTCTCAACTATGAAGTAAGTGGCGACAAGATACAATCTGTCATCATGCTCCCTGGCTATACGCACAACATCATTAACCTGTCAGACACCCAGGATCTCGTTACCGTCATGTACTGCAACGAGATCTTCAATCCCGGAAGACCAGATACATACTTTGATCCAGTAGATAATAACAAATAAACATATACAATCATGGAACCCAAAACTCCCAAATTTGATTACTCTGATGTAAAATGGCAAGAGAATGGTAAACTCAAGCTGTGTATCATTGTTGGTACACGCCCTGAGATTATCCGTCTTGCTGCCGTCATCAACAAGTGCCGCAAGTATTTCGATGTCATCCTTGCCCATACCGGTCAGAACTACGACTACAACCTCAATGGTGTATTCTTCCACGACCTCAAACTCAAGGATCCCGAAGTCTATATGGATGCCGTAGGCGATGACCTTGGCGCCACCTGTGGCAACATCATCAACTGCTCCTACAAACTCTTCAACCAGACCAAGCCCGATGCAGTTCTCGTCCTTGGCGATACCAACAGCTGCCTCTCAGTCATTGGCGCAAAGCGCCTCCATATCCCAATCTTCCACATGGAAGCAGGCAACCGTTGTAAGGACGAATGCCTCCCAGAGGAAACCAACCGCCGCATCGTGGACATCATCTCCGATGTCAACATGGCCTACTCCGAGCACGCTCGCCGTTACTTGGCAGAATGCGGTCTCCCTCGTGAGCGCACATACGTAACAGGTTCTCCAATGGCAGAGGTACTCCATGAGAACCTCAAGGAAATTGAAGCCTCAGACGTACACGCACGTCTTGGTTTGGAGAAAGGCAAGTACATCCTCCTCTCTGCCCATCGTGAAGAGAACATCGACACCGAGAAGAACTTCCTCTCCCTCTTCAATGCAATCAACGCTATGGCAGAGAAGTACGATATGCCCATCCTCTATAGCTGCCACCCACGTTCACGCAACCGCCTTGCAGCCTCAGGCTTCCAGCTCAATCCTCGCGTACAGGTTCAGCAGCCTCTCGGATTCCACGACTACAACTGTCTTCAGATGAATGCCTTTGCTGTGGTATCAGACTCAGGCACACTCCCAGAGGAAAGCAGTTTCTTCACTTCAGTAGGTCATCCATTTGCAGCTGTTTGCATCCGTACCTCAACAGAGCGTCCAGAAGCCCTTGACAAAGGTTGTTTCGTCCTCTCAGGCATCGACACCAAGGGACTTCTTCAGAGTGTAGATCTTGCAGTAGAGATGAACAAGGATGGCAACTATGGCATCCCCGTACCAAACTATACCGACTCTATCTCCACCAAGGTAGTCAAGATCATCCAGTCTTACGTTGGTGTAGTTAACAAGATGGTTTGGCGTAAGGAAGGTATTTAATCAAAGATTATAAACAATAAAATATACACTAAAATGAGTGTTTTCGCAGGTAAAACCCTTATGATTACTGGTGGAACAGGTTCCTTCGGTAACGCAGTACTTAATCGTTTCTTGATGACCGACATCGCAGAGATTCGTATCTTCAGCCGTGATGAAAAGAAGCAGGATGATATGCGTCATGAGTATCAGGTTAAATATCCTGAATACGCAAGCAAGATCAAGTTCTTCATCGGTGACGTCCGCAACCTCCAGTCATGCCGCAACGCCATGCCCGGTGTTGACTACATCTTCCATGCAGCAGCCCTCAAGCAGGTACCCTCTTGCGAGTTCTTCCCCATGGAAGCCGTCAAGACCAACGTCATCGGTACCGACAACGTCCTCACCGCAGCCATCGAAGCCAAGGTAGGAGCCGTCATCTGCCTCTCTACCGACAAGGCTGCTTATCCTATCAACGCCATGGGCATTACCAAGGCTATCGAGGAGAAGATAGCCGTTGCTAAGAGTCGCTACTCAGGCGAAACCAAGATCTGCTGCACCCGTTACGGCAACGTCATGTGTTCACGTGGTTCCGTCATCCCCCTCTGGATCGACCAGATCCGCAACGGCAACCCTATCACCCTCACCGAACCTAAGATGACCCGCTTCATCATGTCCCTCGAAGAAGCCGTTGACCTCGTCCTCTTCGCCTTCGAGCATGGTCAGAATGGTGACATTCTCGTTCAGAAAGCTCCAGCCTGCACCATCCAGACACAGGCCGAAGCCGTCAAGGAACTCTTCAAGCATCAGTTCGGTAAGACTGCCGACAAGAAGCCCGAAACCGCAGAACCCGAAATCCGAGTTATCGGCATTCGCCATGGCGAGAAAATGTATGAAACATTGTTGACCAACGAAGAGTGTGCAAAAGCTGAGGACATGGGTAACTTCTATCGCGTTCCTGCTGATAATCGTACTTTGAACTACGATAAGTATTTCAAGGAGGGAGAGGCAGAACGCAACACACTCACAGAATTCAACTCTAACAACACTCGCATCCTCAACGTTCAGGAGACAATGGACAAGATCGGAGCCCTTGAGTACATCAAGAAAGAGTTAAGTGGTGAAGGAAACTTTGTGCAGTAAGAGACATCAAAACATAGCGACCAAAAGGATACTACCATCTTTTTGTGCAATGTTTTGACGGCAAGTCCTTGCGGTCGCATTTTACAAGTTGGTGCACAGGTGGATTTTTACATCACAAGCCTTCTTCTGTCGCTTTCGGGGGATTGTGACAGATATGAGGTCTTTGGGCTAGTGTATAAAAATCAGGGTTCAATACCCTCGCCAACTTCTAACAAAACTACAATAGAAAATGATTATAGATCAAAAATTTCTGGACTCCCTTTCTGCTCATGCGAAAGCTAATCCAAGACTCAGGCAGTCGTACGACCTTCGCACAACTCCTGATGACAAGAGCCAGCGAATGCTTAATGCCCTCGAACCTGGCACCATCACGCCCATCCATCGTCACAGAAACACTTCCGAGACAATGGTCATGGTCAGAGGCAAACTCATTGAGCGCTTCTATGATGACGATGGTAATATAACCGATGAGTTCTTGATGGATCATTGCGGACAATACCCTATGGTTCAAATCGAAGTCGGACGATGGCACTCACTTGAAGTTATTGAAGAAGGAACTGTAATGTTTGAGGCGAAAGGATGGAGCGTATGAACCTTTAAAGCCAGAGGATATCATCCAGAAATAAAAATACTCTATATGAACAATACATTACCGCAAAAGTATCGAGATTTCAAGACGTGTGTTAATGGCTCGTCACTTATCAAGAGTTTTTTTGTGACGCTCTTTGGAAGCGGCATGAGCAAGTTTATTTTGGTTGCAGCCACCTTCTACTGCACCAATATGCTTACTAAGGCAGAGTTCGGAGAGTTCTCTTTCGTGCGCAACACCCTTGCCATAATTCTCACCATCTGCGCCAGCAATTTCTCTTCAATTTGCACTAAGTTTGCAACCGAGACAAAGAGTTCTGCCGTTTCTGTTCAAAGGCTCTTTTTACTTTTTGTCTTCTCTTTGGCAATGTGTACCATTGCAGGCATCCTTCTCGAAGTCCTTCCAGAGCAGAGCATACGCGACATTCTTGGAGGAGAAGGATCCGTTGACTATTTCCGTGTTTGCGGGCTTCTTATGCCTGTTTTCATGCTACAACCTCTCATCGAGGGTGTTCTCCGCGGGTTGATGAAATTCAAACTCATTGGCTACATACAGGTAGGCACATCTGTTCTTTATGTTATCGTCATTGCATTAGGTATAGAATGGGGTGGCGCATACGGAGCCATTATGGCACTCTACCTATATTATGCCATCTACTCCCTTATCTGTCTCTACTATATGCTAAAGTTTGCACCTCTCAAGAAGGTTCTCTCTCAGAGCAAAGGATTCCTCAGTCAGCATTCATCGCTATATAAGATGATACTTCCTGTATTCATCCTTTCGTTCATTGAGGCCCCTATTTTCTGGTACTTACAGGTATTGCTCACCAAGGATGCTACTGTGGAGGCAGTTGCTGGTATGACAGTTATGAAGCAACTCCGCAATTTTGCGGTTCTCATCCCAACCTATTTCTTTACCACATTCCTTGCCTTTGCCGGTCGTATGAATGCCGAAAAGAAATATCGTGAGTACTTCAATAAGTTTGATCGTTTTCTTCGCCTGTTCTCACTTGCAGGTATTGGAATGGTAGTCATCCTCTCTGTTTGTGGAAAGGGAATCCTTTGGCTCTATAGTCCTGAATATGTAAGCGATTGGCTGAGCCTTTGCATTTCAAACATCTGCATCCCTCTTGCCATGATGATAACCCTTGTCAAGCAAGAACTCCTTTTGCAGGAACACCAACGGTATATGATGGTCGTATCCATCGTCACCGCATTCTCTTGGATTGGCGTATATTGCGCGTTACAATCATTCGGTATGGAACCACTTGTGGGTTTCTTCATTGGCGAAACAATTAGTCTTGTAATCTCATTTACGCTACTATACATATCGTACAACAAAGATAAACGAACATTATTATATAATAAAAAAATTACGTTATGAAAGTAATTGCTATCATTCCTGCACGTTATCGTTCTACGCGCTTTGAGGGTAAGCCCCTCGCTGACATCTGTGGTAAACCTATGATCTGGTGGGTATATCGCCAGCTTTCTCTCGCCAAAGGTATTGAAGAGGTTTATGTTGCAACGGATGACACTCGCATTTCTGATGTATGTGAAGCAAATGGCATGAACTATATCATGACATCTGATCAGCATCCTACACACCTTGACCGTCTTGCAGAGGTGGCCCAAAAGTTGGAGGCAGACTTCTATATCAACATCAATGGAGACGAGCCTCTTATGATGCCAGAGTATGTTGAGAAGCTTATTCCAACTGAGGATATTGATCCTAAGAGCTTCTACTTTGCTAATGCAATGACTAAGATTAAGAAACCTGTAGAGGTAAATGATGTGTCGCGCATCAAGATTACCACCGATCATCAAGGGTGTGCTATGTATCTTTCACGCACTCCTATCCCTTACCCTAAAGCAAGTTCAGACTTTGACTATATGAAGTTTGTTGGCATTCAGTGCTTCTCTCGTAGTGCGCTCCTCTTCTGTGGCGAAACGCCTCGTGGACGTATCGAAGGGATTGAGGACATCGATGAATACCGTTTCCTTGAAAATGACAAGAAGATGAAAATGGTCGAAATCCCTGCAGAGACTCTTTCCGTAGATACAAAAACTGACCTCATTGTCGTACGTAATGTAATTCAGAGACGTATCAATGACGGTGAAATAGTTCTTTAAGATGACAAAAACTCAAATCCTTGATTGTACCCTTCGTGATGGGGGGTACATCAACGATTTCCAATTTGGTGAGTATGGCATCCGCAAAATTATCGCTCAACTCACCAATGCCGGAATCGATATTATAGAATGCGGTTTCCTTGAAGATGGCGAATATGATTCCAATACTTCTGTATTTAACAGAGTGGAGCAGATAGCCAATTTCCTTCCTGCTGACCACAAGAATTCCATGTATGTTGCAATGGCTTGTTATGGCGAGTATGACATTGAGCAATTATCTGCTTACGATGGTAAGTCTGTAGATGGTATTCGCGTGACCTTCCATTATAATGAAGTCGAAGAAGCACTTGAATACTGCCGACAGATCATGGTAAAGGGATATAAGGTGTTTGTGCAACCTGTAGGCACCACCAGTTATACAGATGAGCAGCTCCTCGAACTTATACATAAGGTAAACGAGTTGCAACCATACGCCTTCTATTTGGTTGACACCCTTGGATTGATGCACAAGAACGATGTTATTCGTTTCTTCTATCTTATAGATCATAACCTGAGCAAAACCATCAACATGGGCTTCCACTCGCATAACAACCTGCAGCTCTCTTACTCCAACTGTCAGGCTCTTGCAGGTGTAGAATCAGATCGTACTTTATCTCTCGACTCGTCTGTATATGGTATGGGTAGAGGTGCTGGTAACTTGAATACAGAGTTAATAGCCAACTACCTCAACGAGCACCAAACTCGCAGATATGAGGTGGAACCGATCCTCGAAGTAGTCGATGAGTTTATTCTCAAGATTAAGGCTGAACACGAATGGGGTTATAGCGTTCCTTACTACCTTGCAGCAATCAACGGTTGTCATCCTACATACGCATCATATCTTAGCGGAAAGCAAACTTTGACTGTTCGCAATATTGCCACTATCCTACGCATGATAGAACCAGAGAAGCGTTCTCTCTTTAACAAGGCTTTGGCGGAGGAGAAGTACCTGGAGTTCCAGAGTAATGAGATAAACGATGATGCAACAGTAGAAACTCTTAAATCTATTATTGCTGGTCGCAATGTGATGGTTATTGCCCCTGGTCCTTCTTTGACGGAGAATCAGGATGCCATCAAACAACTCGCAAACGAAAAGAATTGTGTTGTCATTTCTGCTACATTCGTGCCTGATTTTATCGAAACAGATTACGTGTTCCTTAGTAACTTGAAGCGATATAACACAACATTTAACCCTACACACAAGCAGATCAATCTCATTCACACTTCCAACATAAAGGTTGAAGAGACAGAGAAGATGGTAGTGAATTATTCAACACTTCTTAATGAGGAAGATGTGATTCGCGACAATACCTCTGCTATGTTGTTTAACCTCCTGATGAGACTAGAACCTGCTACTGTCTATCTTGCAGGTCTTGATGGTTATCAATTGAATGGCAACAACTATTATCTCAATCGTTTGAACCTTCAGAGTGGTGATTACTACAAGGAACTGAACGAAGCTATGACTTCAAAAGTCAATGCAGTACGGCAGTCTCTCTCTCTTGAGTTTGTGACACCATCACTTTATAACGTACAATAAATATGGATATTTGTAGAAGCATATACAATGTAATCCGTGAGCATCTTGATGAAATTCTTGCTCTTCGTTCCACGGGAATATTGAAACCAGATAATTCTTTTGTCAGCAAAGGCGATCTCCTCTGTGAGAAGCTCGTCTTTGACTGGCTGAAGGAAAATGTAGAGGACTACATCCTTATTTCCGAAGAGTCATATCAGGACACTTCTCGTATGAACGAAGTGGAGTATGTCATCACCATTGACCCTATTGATGGTACAGAGAACTTCGTTTCTGGACTCAAAGAATGGGGTATGGGCGTGAGCATTTATCGCCATGGGAAACACTATCAGTCAATGATTGCACTCCCAGAGTTGAACATCTGTCTTTGCACAGGCGATAAGCTCGATCGCATCCCTCGTTCTCGTATCTGTGGCTTGTCATCCTATATGACACCACAGGATTTCGAACAGTTGGGTAATGGTTTTGAGTTCCGCATTATGGGTTGCTGTATGTACAATATGTATAATGTAATCCATGGCAGTTACGCACAGTTCCAGCATCTCAAAGGTTGCTATTCATGGGATATTCTCCCTGGAATGAATCTTGCCCTTGAGCATGGGTTGTCCGTTGTGATTGATGGTAAGTCATACGAAGGCGAGTTCCTTATGCCAGGAGTTAAGTATAGATTTGTAGTAAAATAGATATAATATGCGGAATACTAACAATTTACATAAAATGGGGGGGGTAAAATGTGACCTCTATAGGTTACTATCACCTTCTGCGCCTTTGTCTCAAAAAATCAGGACGTGCCTTTCATCCTATTTCCGATTCATTATTCTTTTGCGCATCTGCCAACATTGTTGGCATAGTAAGAATCCAATGACGAAGATAATGGGAAAGTTTATCAATCCTTTTTACACGCATTCAGTTCATCGTCTCGGTATGAGTATAACCCCTGCAACACAGATAGGCAAGGGTGTGCATTTCCATCATTGTTTTGGTACAGTCATAGCCAGTTCAGCCAAAGTTGGAGAGTGCTGTACTATTTTCCAAAATGTAACTATCGGACGTGGGTTCGGCAAGGATTCTGGAAGCCCGGTTATTGGAGATAATGTTATAATATTTGCGGGAGCAAAGGTGATTGGTAAGATTTATGTTGGCGACAATGTTGTTATAGGTGCTAACGCAGTCGTAACAAAAGACGTTCCCTCAAATTGTATAGTTGCTGGTGTTCCAGCTAAAGTTATCTCAACAAACGTAGAAGTAGCCGTTTCTGAAGAATGGAACGAATTCTTTTACGGATATAAGTAGTGTTTATGAGTAAAAATTTATTTATTTGTCACACCCAAGCACAACTGATTTTGGCTTCCGGATTAGCATTAGGCAGATTCAAGGATGACGAGAATCTGTTGATGCTATTCGTGGACTTTGGCATCAAGGATGAGCTAAAGGAGCGACTCAACAAGACTTTTACACGAACCTTGTACCTCCAAAGCATCTTTCCAGCAGAATTCAATACAGCCAAAGCAAAACTGAGGTGGATGCCAGAAGATTGGAAACTAATCAAGGAATATTTGGTAGTGCCAGTTGATAGGGCGTTTGGCATCTGTGATCATCTTATTCTTGTACAGAAGACTTTACAGTTTGTGTATAAGAAGAATCATAATGTACAAATGATATGGCTAGAGGATGGCATAACTGCCTACTATCGCGACTCAGAGATAACAGGTGGGCTTGATTCAAACGATTTAACAAGGTTCATTCGCAAAGTCATTTTTAAGTATCTTTTAGGGTTAGGTTCTTTCTATGATCGCGATTTCTGGGGCACAGGAGGAATGAAGCATCTTACCTCTATGTATTGCCTTTATCCTGATATTGTTCGAGAACCTTATCGTACATATAAAAAGATAGTCGGCATTACGGATGAGGAATACCTAGCTGGTTTATCAGCTATGTACCCAAAGTCAAATCTAAATGTGCAACCAAATTCCGTTATCCTTGTCGTTGATAAACTCGACCGCTATTCCTTTCCCGATAAGGTGCGAGCATCATTGAGTACATTCATAGGTAAATGTAAGGAGGAAGGCAAGACCGTCATTTGTAAATTCCATCCTCGTGAAACCGAGGTGTGGGACATCTTTAATGGTTGCCCCACGATGGACAAAGCTATCGGCATAGAAAGTGCATATGTGTCTCTTGCTGATATCAAAGATTCCATTACTATTGCTGGCATAAAGAGTACTGGCTTAATGAGCGCTAAGAAATTAGGCTATCATACAGTTTCCCTCTTCCCCTCTTGTGGTGAGGAGAATGAGAATCTTGTGAAGTTCTATAAACAACTCAATATAATGCTAATTTGAAGTATTTGGATGCAGCTCCTTGGAGGGTGTGGCGTGATTGCCATAGGCAGGTTCGATCCCTGCAGTTGCACAAGTATTAAAGTATATAGAAAATGAATAATCCTAAAGTCATACTAATGCACCCGGGGAAACAGCATTCCTTTCGGGTAGCATCAGCTCTGAAGCAAAGTGGTTTGCTTTATAAGTATATAACGACCGTTTATGATAAGGAAGACTCCGTTATGATGAAATTGGTCAAAAAGTTTGTAAACAAGGAAAACCAGAAGCGAGCATCCAACCGTAAATGCGAAGGGTTGAAAGATGAAGATGTTGTGCTTTTCGAGACTTTTCTGTCTTTTCTGCTACTTCTTGCCACTCGTTTAGATAAAAAGAAATTTTTTGCGAGGAAATTAAACAGCATCGTATCAAAACGTTTTCAAAAGAAAGTTGCAAATTACGCCATTGAGCACAATGTGGATATGGTAATAGGATATGACTCCAATTGTCGCTATTGTTTTGAGGTGTTAGCCAAGAAAGCTCCTCACATCAAGCGTGTGATGGATAATGCTGCTCCTAATAGAAATTACCTGTGCAAGGTATATACGGATAATAGAGACGCATGTGGCCCTTTTGCGGACGCTCTCGCGCCATACAAATATCTGTTTGACCCAGAGAATGCAAGATGGTATTCAGAAGAAATTAAAACTGTTCAATACCACATTGTAGCATCTGGTTTTTCAAAGAAAGCATTGGAATATGAAGGCGTTTCATTAGATCATATTTTCGTCATACCATACGGTATAGATGAAAGTCGTTTTATGAACATAGAGCGCACGTATGAAGAAGGAAAACTGAATCTTATTTTTATTGGTGAGGTAAATCAACGTAAGGGGATATATCAAATATGTGAGGCAGCCAAGAAACTTAACAATCCTAACATCGAGTTTAATATTGTAGGTTCTGGCTATGAAGCTCAGAAAGAATTATTTGCGCCATACACTAAATATGTTACCTTCCATGGAACAGCGTATTTTGAGAAGATGAAAAAACACCTCGAACATAATCAAGTCCTTCTTTTCCCTAGCATGGGAGATGGTTTTGGATTTGTTGTACTCGAAGCCATGGCCGCAGGAATGCCAGTCATAGCTTCTTATAATAGTGCAGGTCCAGACGTTATCAAAGATGGTGATAATGGCTTCCTAATTGAATCGTGCAATACTGATGCACTTGTTGATAGGGTAAGTTGGTTCCTTTGTAATATGGACAAGGTAAAATCAATGGGACAGAGAGCACAGGAGTCTGCAAAATGTTATACATGGGATAATTATAATACACTAATAATAGAATCTGTTAAAACAATATTAATGCAACATGAGTAATACAATATCGGTAATTTGCGAAGTCATCCTCGCATTTCTGATGGGTTGGCACTTTGTTCGAGCCTATCTATCCAAAGACAGAGCATTAATGTGGTCGCCCATCACTACTATTGCATTAACTTACATTTATTATGTTAGTGTGCCATTTTGGGGTGGTACGATAGAAAAATATCAGGTCGATGAGGACATGTATAATGGCTATCTATTTCATATAGCTGCATTATTGTCTTATATATTTATATTGATAGGCTTTTATCGTTCGGGAAATAATTCCACTAATTTCTCAAAATGGAATTCATATTTCACAAGCGAAAATTCTGGCAAGTTCGGCATTATACTATTCTTAATCGCTATGGCTTGTTATGTTCCATTCCGAGGTTTACACTTTTCCATTTCGGGTGAGGTTTCTGCACATCAGATGGTATCTGGTGGATTCGTTTATTACTTCATCTTTATGACAAACATGTTTGTTGTTGCCAGTTCGTTGATGCTGATTGAGTTAAAGAAGAATTGGAAGAAGTTCATCTACATAGCATTGCTATGGTTTATACTTGTTCAAGAGATTTTCGCAGGAGCAAGATGGTTGATTGTTGTTACCGGTATTACATTCCTTGCCACATATTATCTTTATCCCAAGCCCAAGAAAATAAATATCCCTATACTCGCAGCATTAGCAGTTGTTGTGTATCTTGGTTTCGCTATCATGGATCAATCACGACAACGTGGCGCTGGCATTAATATGGAGGCTGCATCAGCTTTGAAATTTGATGATATTAAGGGAGGTGCTGAAGAAAATTATGGTGTATATTGGTTCTCAATGATGTCTATTAATATACTTAACGAAACAGGCGAGCGAGTCTATTTACAACCACTGTTGACTGCGGTACTTATGCCTGTGCCTCGTGCTATTTTCCCATGGAAGCCAGACGATGCATATTTGGATAAAATTGAAACCGTGATTTTTGGTAATGCAGATGGTGGTGCCGCTTTCTTAAATTTTGTGGAATCCTTTATGTCATTCGGATGGCTCGGTATCATTTTTATGGCATGGCTGTTGGGATGGTTGGCACGTAAATTTTGGGACAACTATCGAAATAATCCTAATTCTATTGGGGCTATCATTGCGATGGGTGCGTTTGGAGCAGTTTGCTACTGCATAATTTCGCGTGGCTATTTGGCTAGTACTGTTACAAACGTAATTCTTGTTGTTTACTTGCCATTTTGGGCTGTTGGATTTATCAAGAAACGTTTTAAAATAAAATAATATGAGATTAGCAATTGTTACAAACATTATAACACCTTATAGAAGGAACTTCTACGAGGAGATTAACAAGGTTTTGCAAAGAGAAGGAGGTGAGTTGCGCGTTTTCGCAATGACAGATTCACTTCCGTTACGTCCATGGACTTATGAGGATCTTAAATCTACCTATACAGAGCTTTTGCCAGTAAAAAAGTTTTTTGTTGGCGAAAACGATTACCTTATTAATCTTTCCGTTAATAAGAGGCTCAGGGCTTTTAACCCTAATAAGGTTATTATTGCTGGTTCGTGGACTTATCCCACATTATGGTTAATGCTTCTCCATAAGTTAAAATCGGTGAAGTATTATTTTTGGACAGAGTCACATTCTGTTCGTGGATTTGAGGTTACAAGCAAGAATAACTTGATATTTAAATTTAAACGATATCTATATAACAAGTTTGATGGTTATTGCACGCCAGGTATTTATGCAAATGAAAACCTGAATAGCATAGTGGGTAATCATGGGGAGCGTGTTAAGCTGCCCAATCTCGTTGATAATAAATTTTATGAGGAGGCAATCAGCAAGAGAGATAACAGAAACACAATTTGCAAACTTTATGGTTTAGATGATAACAAGCGTAGATTTATTACACCAGCTCGCCTTGTTTCATTAAAAGGGTTGGATTTGTTCTTCCTGGCGGTTGCAAAATCAAAATACAAAGATAACGCAGAATTTGTATTAGCGGGTGATGGGCCAGAAAAAGAGAAATTGCAAGAGATTGCTGAATCGAATAAGATTGATATCAAGTTTTTAGGTTATTGCAACCAGAACCAAGTTCGTGAATTATATGCATGTTCTGATGTTTTTCTTCTTCCTTCTCTTTCTGACGCAAATCCATTAACTTCAATTGAAGGTGCTTTTTCTGGACTTCCCCTATGCGTTTCCAAATATACAGGCAATAGTCCTGAATTATGCAAAGTGAAAGAAAACGGTATCATATTCGATACAAACAAGCCATCCTCGATTATCGAAGCATTTGAGTTCTTTATGGAGGCAAGTGAAGAATGGCTGGCATCTGCAGGAAACACATCTCTTCAGATCGCGAAAGATGGGTTTGATTGTGTTACAGAATCAGAAAAGTTTATTATTCAGCTATCTCAATTATAAACCTAATTAAGCTTTAAGTTATAAATATGAATTTACTTTTAGTTGCAGACGGACATTACTATCAGACGCCTGATGGTACTGTCTATGCAGATTCTGTATTTGACTATACGTTCTACAAACGTTACCTGATGACGTTTGAACATGTGTATGCTGTAGTAAGAGCAAGACAGGTAGATGAAGCTCCTAAGGGAAAGAAACGGGCAAGTGGAGAAGGTGTATCATTCCTGAATATGCCAGTATTTCAGGGCCCTTGGCAATACGCCAAGAACTACTTCAAGATTCGCAATTTTGTAAAGGAGATATGCAATGATCCTAAGTATGATTGTGCAATCTTTCGTCTTCCTGCTTCTACATCCAATATCTTTGCGAACATCTTCAGCAAGACAAAGAAGCCGTTTGCCGTGGAGATTGTTATTGATCCTTGGGTGAACTTCGGCCCAAGAGCTGAGGGCTTCAGGTTGTTCAATATGATTTACCAGCGTGAGTGGACAAATGTGGTGAAAACCATGTGTGCCAAGGCTGATGGTGCTTCATACGTTACGGCTAAGTATCTCCAGAAACTCTATCCTCCACGTGCATACAATGACGAGACCTGCTTTACTGCCAACTATTCTTCTGTAGAATTGGCAGACGGTTCTTTTGCAGAACCAAGAACATGGGCTGCTGACCAGAAGGAGTTTGTGATAACCCATGCTTCAAACTATTTTAACTCGTATGCTAAGGGGCATCTGACAGTAATCAAGGCTCTGCAGTTGGTACGTCAGCAGGGGGTAAATGCTCGTGTATGCTTCATTGGCGATGGTCCACTTCGTGAGGAGTTTGCTCAGAAGGCAAGTGAACTTGGTGTGGGTGACTATGTCGATTTCACAGGTCGTTTGGCAAATGGTGATGAGGTACGCAAGGTGATGAAGTCTTCCGACCTTTTCATCCTGCCTACATACGCAGAGGGTATTCCTCGTGTGTTGCTTGAGGCAATGTCTATGGGACTCCCTTGCCTTTCTTCGCCTATCTGTGGAATCCCAGAGGTTTTGAAACCTGAATATCTCTATGACTTTGATGACTATGAGGGCTTTGCCAAGGGAATCACAAATCTGTTCACCAACCCAGCCTTGATGGCATCCGTCAGCATCGAAAACCTTGAAATGGCAAAAGACTTCCGTTCATCTGTGTTGAATGAGAGACGCAAGAAGTTCTATGATCAGTTGAAAGCCAAGGCTAAGGGCTAATGAAGAATTAAGGATATAAAAAATAAAACATACCTTACCTAATCAGAAAATTATATGGTACAGTTTAATGTAAATTTGGAGGGAAAAACAGTACTCGTTACGGGTGCTGCTGGTTTCATAGGGTCAAACCTCGTGAAGCGTATTTTCAAGGATTTCGAGAATGTGCGTGTAGTGGGTTTGGACTCGATTACTGACTATTATGATGTGAACATTAAGTATGAGCGTTTGAGTGAGATTGAGGCACTCAATCGTGATTGGAAGTTCGTGAAAGCAAATCTTGCAGACAAAGCAACTATCGATCAGCTCTTTGCTGAAGAGAAGTTTGCTGTAGTTGTGAACTTAGCTGCACAAGCAGGTGTACGCTATAGTATCACCAACCCAGGCTCATACATTGAGAGTAACCTGATTGGCTTCTACAATATTTTGGAGGCTTGTCGCAATAACATGGTGGAACACCTTGTTTATGCTTCTTCATCATCTGTATATGGCTCCAACAAGAAGGTGCCATACTCCACCGATGACAAGGTGGACAATCCAGTCAGCCTCTATGCAGCAACAAAGAAATCAAACGAGTTGATGGCTCACGCTTATTCCAAGCTATACAACATCCCATCAACGGGTTTGAGATTCTTTACTGTTTATGGTCCTGCCGGTCGTCCCGATATGGCATACTTTGGCTTCACCAACAAACTCCGTGAAGGCAAGACCATCCAGATCTTTAACTATGGTAATTGCAAACGCGACTTCACGTATGTTGATGACATCGTTGAGGGTGTAGTTCGCGTGATGCAACATGCACCAGAAAAGGCAACAGGCGAAGACGGTCTTCCTGTACCTCCATATAAAGTCTATAATATCGGCAACTCCGCTCCTGAGAACTTGCTTGATTTCGTTACTATACTCCAAGAAGAGTTGATTGCAGCAAAGGTGCTCCCGTCAGATTACGACTTTGAGGCACATAAGGAACTCGTACCAATGCAAGCCGGAGATGTTCCTGTAACTTTTGCGGATACCACACCTTTGGAGGAGGATTTTGGATTCCGTCCTTCAACACCTTTGCGGGATGGTTTGAGAGCATTCGCTCAGTGGTACGCAAGGTACTACGGCACTTGTGAATAATAAATCTAAACTACATACACATGAGAAATTTTTCTGACCTTAAAATTGCAGTTGCCGGCACTGGATATGTCGGTCTTTCGATTGCTACATTGCTTGCTCAAAAACATCAAGTGACAGCGGTTGATGTAATCCCTGAGAAAGTAGAAAAAATAAACCATCGCATCAGTCCTATTCAGGACGATTACATAGAGAAGTACTTTGCGGAAAAGGAACTGAATTTGACTGCAACTCTTGATGGTGCAGCAGCTTACAAGGATGCAGACTTCGTCGTGATTGCAGCTCCTACGAACTACGATCCTGTTAAGAACTTCTTTGATACACATCATATTGAGGATGTAATAGACCTTGTGCTGTCTGTTAATCCTGATGCAGTAATGGTTATCAAGTCAACCATTCCTGTAGGCTATACTCGCAACCTCTATGTAAAATATGCCAAGAAACTTTGTGCTCTTGGTACTACCGCAAAGTTCCGTCTGCTCTTCTCGCCTGAGTTCCTTCGCGAGAGCAAGGCACTCGAGGATAATCTTTGGCCATCACGCATCATTGTGGGCTATCCTAAGATTATCGACTCTCCTGAGTTTGCCGAAGAGAACGAAGCCATCAAGGCAGTTGCTGGCAATCACATGAAGGAATATGCTGAAACATTTGCTAAACTTCTTCAGGAAGGTGCCATCAAGGAGAATATTGACACTCTCTTTATGGGCATGAAGGAGGCTGAGGCAGTTAAACTTTTTGCAAACACCTATTTGGCATTGCGTGTCAGCTACTTTAACGAGTTGGACACATACGCAGAGGTAAAGGGTCTCGACCCACAGGCTATCATCAATGGTATAGGACTTGATCCTCGTATCGGCACCCACTACAATAACCCTTCGTTCGGTTACGGTGGCTACTGTCTGCCTAAGGACACCAAACAGTTATTGGCAAACTATGCCGATGTACCACAAAATATGATGACTGCTATCGTGGAGAGCAACAAGACCCGTAAGGACTTCATTGCCGATCAGGTGCTGAAGATGGCAGGCTACTATTCAGAGAACGGTCAGTACGAATCTGGTAAGGAGAAAGAGGTTGTTGTGGGCGTTTACCGCTTGACCATGAAGGCTAATTCCGACAATTTCCGCCAATCGGCAATCCAGGGCATAATGAAGCGCATCAAGGCTAAGGGCGCACAGGTAATCATCTATGAACCAACTCTTCCTGATGGCGATACCTTCTTTGGAAGCAAGGTGGTGAATGACCTCACTGCATTCAAAGCTCAGAGCCAGGCAATTATTGCCAACCGCTATGATGCTTGTCTAGACGATGTAGAGAATAAAGTTTATACACGCGATTTGTTCAGAAGGGACTAGGAGCTGGAAATGAGCAAATAGTAATATTCGGTTGCCGGCTTGTGGTGTTGGGGGTTCGGGGGAACCTCTTCGCCTTTGTGATCTCGACTTTGAGGTCTTTGTTGGAATCTCCAAGTCGGTGCCACTTTTTTATTTAGGTTAAAGTTGATAGGTTAAAGTTATTCTTTTGACAAAAACAGGAATAACAGCCCTTTGGGCAAAAAACAGGAATCCTTCGACAGACTTAGGAAACAGTAATGAGGTTAAAGTATGAAGATGTATTGTTTGACTTTACCGTTAATTGTAATAGTCCTCTTGTTTGTGGGAGCTATAACTTTTTGCTTCAAAAGGTTGAAGATTGCGAGTTCGTTGATTGCTGCTTGTCTGCTTCTCAACTGGTACAGTGAGACAATAGCTTTACGTCCTTTCTTTGGACAAGGGGATGGACAGATAAAAGTGATGACCTTTAATGTAAATTCACCCGGGACTGATTTTGAAAAGAAAAAATCAGAGATTATCGCTCAAATAGAAGCAGAAGATCCTGACTTTCTGTATCTTCCAGAATTGGGAACTGCTGGCAATGAGGTGCATGAGCGTCTGAAGGCGGTCTATCCCTATACCAATGCCACAGTGCACCTTCGCGATGATGGTATAGAACCTTTTTACAGCAAATGGCCAATAGACACCATCATCGGGTTGTCTGATCCTCATGCCTACCATTCAATATACAGGATACTGGTGAGTAAGGAAACAGAGACCCTTGCCATCTATTGCTGTCACCTATCGTCCAACCTGCTCGATTTCTCTCCCAATAAATGGGATGCCCTACAGAAAGGTTACGAGGAGCGGGCAAAGGAAGCCGACATTCTCCATGATGCTTTCTCGCGAGAGCCTTATCCTGCAATAGTGATGGGTGACATGAATGATATCTCAGGCTCCTACACTCTCAGAAGAATAGAATCTGCAGGACTTACAGACGCATGGTGGAAGGGTGGCTTCGGATATGGTACAACCTATCATGACCACGGCCTTCGCCTCCGCTTGGATCATATCCTCTATGACGAAGACCGCCTCACTTTAACGGACGTAAAGGTAATCGACACAGATGCCAGTGATCATAATGCGTTGGTGGGTGGGTTTAGGATTGAGGTATAGCTCTTCCCAATGAGTTACACAAATAGTACAAATATTTCTATTTGAGGATTCCCCCCAAATTACAGATACATAAGATAGAACAAAGTATTGCATCTCCCAATAGTTTACTAAACTCTTTAGGAATAGCTTTATGAGTGTATGATACAATAAGAAATTAAATATTAAAACAATTATGAGTACAGATCTCAAAAGAAGGAATGTGCCTTTCAGTCCTCCTGATATGACTGAGGCAGAAGCTAATGAAGTGCGTGATGCTATTCTGAGCGGTTGGATCACTACAGGTCCTCGTACCAAGAAGTTGGAGAAGCTTATCGCCAAGTATGTTGGTGTAAATGATACTGCCGATTTGCAGACTCCTAACTGTGTGTGCCTGAACTCGCAGACTGCTTGCGCAGAGATGGCTTTGCGTCTGCTGGGCATTGGTGCTGGCGACGAGGTTATCGTGCCTGCTTATACCTATACTGCAAGTGCGAGCATCGTGGATCATGTTGGCGCTAAGGTGGTGTTCGTGGACATTCAACCTGACAGCCTGGAGATGGATTATGACAAGGTGGAGGCTGCTATCACACAGAACACCAAGGCCATCATCCCTGTTGACTTGGCAGGTATTCCATGCGACTATGACCGCCTGTTCGAAATTGTGAACAGGAAGAAGAATCTGTTCTGGCCCAAGACTGACTTGCAACACAAGTTAGGGCGTGTGGCCATATGCTCGGATTGTGCACACTCGTTCGGTGGTTACCGTATCAAAGATGGCAAGAAGGTGATGTGTGGCGCTATGGCAGATTTCTCATCATTCTCTTTCCATGCTGTGAAGAACTTCACTACGGCTGAAGGTGGTGCTTTGACTTGGAACCTGCCTTTCGGTGACGAGCCTGCAGTGATTGATCTGGACAGAAATCCGGAGAATACTTTCAGTACCGTTCAGGTGATTGAGGGTAATACATGGAATCAGCGTCTGTATCGCATCACTCAGTTGCTGAGCCTCCATGGTCAGAATAAGGATGCATTGGCTAAGACGAAGCTCGGAGCATGGGAATATGATATAGTTGGCCCTTGGTTCAAGTGCAATATGACTGATGTGGTTGCTGCACTGGGTCTGATTCAGTTTGAGCGTTACCCCGAGATGCTGGCAAAGCGCAAGGAGATGATTGCCCGTTATGACGAGGCATTGGCTCCGCTGGGTGTGAAGGGACTTCGTCATTATATTGACGAATATGCTTCGAGCGGTCACTTGTACATCTGCCGTCTGGAGGGTAAGAACCGTGAACAGGTGAACGAGGTGATTGAGAAGATGGCTGAGCGTGGTGTTGCAACTAACGTACACTACAAGCCACTGCCAATGATGACGGCCTACAAGAAAATGGGCTTCGACATCAAGGATTTCCCAAATGCCTTCGCCGCCTTTGACAATGAGATTACTTTGCCATTGAATACAAAGATGACAATGGAGGATTTAGAGTATGTGATTGAGTGTCTAACAGAGATTCTGAAAGGAGAATAACTATGTACGTACATTTTTTCAAGAGAGTAATTGATTTTGTGGTGGCGTTGTGCTTGCTGCCTTTCTTCTGCATTATCTATATCTGTTTAGCTCCGTTCTATTTCTTTATGGATAGAGGCCCAATGTTTTATTCGGGTAAGCGACTGGGCAGATATGGTAAGCCTTTCCCTATGCATAAGTTCCGCTCGATGAAGGTGAATGCGCCTGATATTCGTTTGGCGGATGGTAGCACCTATAATGGTGATGACGATCCTCGCGTTACGAAGTTGGGTAAGTTCATCCGTCAGACGAGTCTGGATGAGATTCCTCAGATACTGAACGTGCTGAAGGGGGATATGAGTCTTATCGGTCCTCGCCCTGACCCACTGGATTGGTTGGATAAGTACAAGGAAGAGGAGAAGGTGTTCCTGAATGTGCGTCCGGGTATTACGGGCTACAATCAGGCATACTACCGCAATAGTGCTGACGCTCAGGAGAAGATTGATAATGACGTTTACTATGCAAAGAACATTTCGTTTGCACTGGACGTGAAGATTATTCTGAAGACGGTGAAGACTGTGCTTTTCCGTGAGAACATCAACGTAACACGCGAATAAGATGAGAGAATACGGAAGTGAACATCCTGCTATCGTGCTCCCCGATGGTTATTTTGAATCATTGGGTGAGCTCGGTAGGGAGATAATGTATTTGCGTTCTGGTCGTGAAGCGCTTCTTATGGCAGGCATTGCTGCATGCGATAAGAAGGAGAAAGTAATCCTCTTTCCTGCTTATTGCTGCTGGTCGATGAGTGCGCCATTTGAGAAAGAGGGCTATCAGGTTGTGTATTATCGCCTGAACGAAGACCTGACGGTGGATTTAGACTACCTGAAGGAGTTGATGGGACGTGCGAAGGCTGATGCCATACTGACCATGAACTACTATGGTAGTGCGAAGACCGATGATGCCGTACGATTGGCGAAGGAGAACGGACTTGTGGTGATTGAGGATTTCAGTCATTGCACGTTCTCGATTAAGCAGATTTTCAATCCCGAGGTGGACATCTATGTATCGAGCATCCGCAAGAGCGTAGGTGTGTGCGATGGCAGCATCATCCTGAGTAAGGAGAAGATGCCAGAGCAGTACATCCAAGAGGAGGTGAAGGACTTTGCCGACAAGCGCTTTGTGGCTCAGACAGACAAAAGACTCTACACCTGGAGAAAAGATCAGGAGAAGAAGCAAGCGTTCCTTGGAACCATCCGCGAGTGTGAGGGTATCATCGATGAGTTTACTGCTGTTCGTCCTATCTCGGAGCGAGCAAAGAAGATGCTGGCTCAGGTGAATGGCGAGGAGATAGCGTATGCTCGCAGGGAGAACATGAGGCACCTTTGGGCTCGTCTGAACGGTAACGTTAGAATGGTTCCTGGATTGGAGCGTTCTTTCGAGAAGGAAGGAAGTTCGCCATTCTCCTTGCCAATCCTCGTTGAAAATCGTGATGAGGTGCAAGGAAAGTTGGCAAGACGTGGTGTCTATACGCAATGGTTGTGGCCACTGTGTGATGAAGCCATGGCGATTTGTCATGTATCGAAGGAAATGAACGAGAAGATGCTCTCTGTGCCTATTGACCAGCGATTCTCTTGGGATGATATTGAGGAAATTGCAGAAATCATCATTTCTGTGGTTTCAGAAGTTTAATCAATAAATTGATTGACTTTCGGATGCGCCTCGGCAATTTAAGCATACTTAATTGCGCTCGGCTTTCACGAAAGTTCATATAGTTTCAAGATATGAAGAAATTATTGGTATTGGCAGCTGGAATACTCCAGGTGCCAATTATTAAACGTGCCCGTGAGATGGGCTACTATGTGATAGCGGCTGACGGCAACCCTAATGCTGTAGGTCTGCAGTATGCCGATAAGCAGATTTGCGCTAACATCACCAGTGAAGAGGAGATGGTGGCAATAGCCAAGCAGGAGCAGATAGATGGCGTGATACATCCTTGTTCGGAGGTCAGCATGAACGTGATGGGCAGAATCCATGACGAGCTGAACCTCTCTGGTGTGTCGCGCAAACAGGCTGTGGTAGCTACCAACAAACACCTGATGCGAGAGGCTTTCAAGAAGGGTGATGCGCCAAGTCCGATTTCTATACTGGCCAAATCGGCAGAGGATGCTTGGGAGCAGTTTATGGCAATGCCTGGGGATGCTATTCTCAAACCAAGTAGAAATTCTGGTTCGAGAGGCATTGCTAAGGTTTCAAAAGGTTCCAATGGGGTTTCAGAGGTTTCAAAGGAAGACTTCTATAAACTCTATGACATTGCTCTTGAAGAGAGTCGCGATAACTCTGTGCTGATAGAGCAGTTCATCGAAGGTCCTGAGTTCTCGGTGGAAATCATCGTTTGGGAAGGCAAGGTGAATGTGCTGACTGTTACAGACAAAAAGACTACTGAGGCTCCACATTTTGTAGAGTTGGGCCACAACCAGCCATCGTGCTTCCCTGAAGAGACTGTGGCTTTGATAAAGGATGCAGCTGTTAGGGGTGTGAAGGCTCTCGGCGTGGATAAGTGCGCTTGTCATGCTGAGGTAAAAGTTCAAGACGGCAAAGCCTATCTGATGGAGATTGGTGCTCGTATGGGTGGCGACTTCATCAGTACGGTTCTGACTCGACTGAGTACAGGTATTGATATGGTAGCAGCTGCTATTGATTGTGCTTTGAATATTAAGCCAGACCTCACACCCAAAGCTGCACCTCAGGGTGTATGCATTCGTTACTTCTGCCCGAAACCTGGAAAGTTGGTAAGCATTTCGAATACTGAGGTGCTTGATGATCCTCGTGTTCACGAATGGGAAATTTATCATCAGGTTGGTGATGAGATTCCAGAGGTGACTTCGAGCCTTTGCCGAAGCGGTCATGTAATCGTGGCGGAAGAGACTCCACAGAAGGCGATTGCCTATGCTGAAAGTTTGTTGAACGAAGTAAAGATGGAGACGGAATAGATGAAAGTTATTTTCCCATTCTCGTATTACTATCCTGAGCAATGTGCTGGTATCTTCGTTGTGGATGACTTGATGCACAGACTTGCCGCTGAGGGTGATGAAAGCGTGATCTATGTGCCTACACCAACACGAAATGTGCGTGAGGGCGTAGAGTGGAAACGCAAGGAGGTACACTGTGACGACAAGATGGTGGTGAAGAGATTCCGCATGTATGGCGAGGGTAAGAATCCTCTGCTCCGTGCATTGAGATACTGCTTCTGTGAACTGGTGTATCTGCACCATCTGCTCTGCGATAAGTATGATGTAGCGTTCATTGACAGTACGCCTCCTATCCAGGGATTGAAGTTGCCCATCGTGCGACTGTTCAGGAAGTGCCCTGTAGTGTATAATGCCCAGGATCTGTTCCCTGATACATTGAGCGGAACCGGTTTGGCGAAGAAAGGCGGTCTGCTTTGGAAGATTGGTTCGTGGGTGGCACGTGTCACCTTCAACAACACAGACAAGATTATCGCCATATCAGAAGACATCAAACGTACCTTGGTCGAGGAAAAAGGTATTCCTGCAGACAAGGTGGTTGTGGTGTATAACTGGGTGGATTCGGATGCCGTTGTGCCTATTGCAAAGGAAGAGAATCCTTTGTTTGAGGAGTTTGGACTGAATCGCGAGAAATTCCATGTGGTATATGCAGGAAACCTTGGTAATGCTCAGAACATCAACATCGTGGTGGATGCAGCTGCACGACTTCGCGACAACGAGAACGTGGAGTTTGTAGTGTTCGGCTCGGGTGGATTGGAGAGCGATATTCGTGCTCGCATTGAAACTGAAGGACTGAAGAATCTGCGACTGTTGCCATTGCAACCAGTAGAAAGGGTGAAGTATGTTTATAGTCTGGGCGATGTGTGTCTGGTGAGCTGCAAGGAAGGTCTTGGCGGTAGCGCAATGCCTTCGAAGACTTGGAGCATCCTTTCGTGCGGAAGACCTGTGCTGGCAAACTTCGATGAAGGCGAGTTGCAGATGATCCTGACGAAGAATCAGTTGGGCGTGTTCACCAAAGCTGGCGATTTGGAAGGCTTCGTAGAAGCAATCAGCCAGTTGGCAGCAGAGCCTGAGAAATGTGAAAAAATGGGTGCTCGTGGACGGCAGTTTATTCTGGACAATCTGACAAAGGATGCTGGAACTCGCAAATATGCGGAGGTCTTGCGTTCGGTATGTAAGAAGACCCTCTAAATCTCCCTTAAAGGGGGAAGATGTGACTGCGGGACGGCGGCTGCGTGAGGTGAAACGAGTCCTGCTTGACTCGGCTGCGGGCTGCTATGGCTGTGTGGTTCCGAAGGGCGCGTGGCACACCGTGGAAGTGCTGGCACCTTCGGTCATCTACGAGGCAAAAGACGGAAAATACGGCGAAGACGGCAGCGAACCGTGGTAGTCACGCCGTTGCCTGCAATGGTTTTTCACAAGTATTTTCAAGCAGGCAAAAAGGTGGAATTTCGCCAAAAATCTACCCTTTTTTCACCTCTCCAATGGCGATTGTCGATTTTTGTACAAATAAATATAGGCTGGATTCCTTGTTTGGAATTCAGTTTTTTTTATGCCATTTTGGGGCGAATTATCTGCGGCCGCATTTTGCTACGGCGCTTGGTTTATTGGTTTGGTTTTGGTTTTTGGGGTGAGGGTGTGGGTGAATTGTTGGGCTATTTTGGGGTCGGGGATTCGGATGATGTTTGCAGTGGGGGCGGTGAAGCCGAAAAAGTTGATGTTGCCGTACCACACAATTGAATTGTCGATGATGGCGCATTGTAGCGTTTGCTCTGTGTTGGTGTTCACATATATGCCAGCATTTGTCAGGGCAGCTTCGTTGTGTCCATCTTCTTTTATGTGCACGGCTATCTCTAATCCGTTGTGAAGCAAGTTGGTAAGTGTCGTGATGATTGCTGGCTTGAACTTGAACCTCACTTTCGGTACAGCTATTATCACAGAGTGTTTGGCTGTGAGCAGGTCGTCGTGGAATGGCGTTTCGTAGTTGTCGCGTTCGTATATCAGTTCTTTGGTGGCTTGCTCTGAGGTGGTGTTTTCTGAGCTTTTTCCATATCCTGTTGCCGAATATCCTTTAAGGCGTTTGCGATACATGGAGTCGCAGAGTGGCACGTGAAAATCGATGTAATCATATATTTGCACTTCGCTTTTTCCGTCGTATTCACGATGTAAGCGGCCTGCGTATTGCTCAATGTTGCCTTTCCACGCTATTGGCATGGTGAGGAATAGTGTGTCAAGGCGAGGGTAGTCAAATCCCTCTCCAATATATTTTCCTGTTGCCACGATTGCTAGTGATTCCGTTTGTGGAATTGCTTGCAGTTTTTGTAAAGCGATCCGTTTTTCTTTGTTTGAGTCTGCACCAACGAGCAGCACAACATGGTCGGCAAATGGCTGCAACATTTGTGCAAGTGTCCTCACATGGGCTGTGCGAGTGGTTAAAACCAATGGTGTGCGTCTATTTTCAAGTGCGGATTTGATGTCGTCGATAATGAACTCGTTACGTGCACTGTCTTCCGACAGGGCTTGTGTGAGTTGCGTGTAGGTCTTTGTGTCGTCTGTGATGTTGCGGTAAGTGGTGAATCTTGGCACCAATACCCGATTGAACGTCTGCTTTACGATTTGGTCTTTGGCTTTCGATGCAAATCTGATTTTGCCACACTGCATAAAAATGATAGGTTGATGCCCATCTTTTCTGATGGGAGTTGCCGTTAATCCATAGACATAAGTGGCGGTGACCTGGCGAAGCACTTGCTCAAAACTAACAGATGACACATGGTGGCATTCGTCGACAATCACCATTCCATATTGCTTGACGAAAGGCTTTGCTTCGCCCTCGTTGAGGCAAGACTGTATTAATGCAATGTCGATAATCCCATGAAGAGTGTTTTTCCCAGAATACAGGCAGCCAATGGTTGACGAATCTTTTTTTCTTCCTCGCTTGCCATGGGGCTTTTCAATTGCTTCATCTATTTCAAGGAATTGCTCCAATCGCTCATTCCATTGCGCAAGTAGGGCTTTGTTGTGAACGAGGATGAGCGTGTTGACTTTTCGTTGTGCTATCATGGCTATGGCAAACACCGTCTTGCCGAAAGCTGTGGTGGCTGACAGTGTGCCGGTTCGGAGCGCAATCATGGCATCCATCGCCATTTGTTGCTCTTCGCGAAGTTCGCCTTTGAACGTAACGCTGATGCTGCGGCCGTGATTCGTTTTATCGGAAATGGACGTGTTTACGCCGTGGCGTGAAAGAATGTCTGACACAGCATCTTCGCACCCACGGGGCAGTGCAAGGTAATGGTCTGACAATTCTGAGCAGGAAATGATTCGGGGAACATTATAAGTGGAAAGGCGCATACCTTGCCTTTCGTAAAACTCTGGATTGCGAAAAGCGGCTATTCGTTTGAACGCATTCACGCATCGGGCAGATAAGCCTGCTAATGGGATGTATAGCATATTTGCCCTCGTTAGAACTATTTGTTTCGGGAAGTCGCTGGCTTCAATAAGTTCAGCATCTGGAGTTTCCCAAGGTTTTGCATCGCTTGTCGTAGAAAGGTTCCCTAAAGAGGGGACGATATGCTTTTGTAGCAGTAGATCGATGTCGGCTTGCGGCATTTTTTGTATATTGGCTAACACATTCCATTGATTGGAAAATGCATTGAAATGCTCATCAACAAACACACTATTGCCTTGGCGTCGCGCCATTCCTTGCAACGGCAAGGCCACAAGATTTCCTAACCCACCCTCTGGCAAAGTGTCTTGATTTGGGAAGAAGCGGTCGTAAGACTTGAAAGACAGGCGCATTTCTTTGTTCATCGCCTCGGTAAGAATGGTATTGCCCAATTTTCGCGCTTTAGATGCCGGGATAGGCGTTTGGAAAAATATCCACACATGGGCACCATTTCCTGAGCGTGAACGCTCGATGTAACAAGGTACTTTCCATGCCTTGCAAACATTCACGAAGGCAAGCACATCGTTTTTATAGCCATGCTCACAGCTCTTGTCATCAAAATCGGCGCACAGGAAACAGCAAGTGTTATCTTTCCGAATTGGGTAAAGTCCAATTACATCACGCCCCCACTTGTCTTTTCCTGCAAGGTGATTGAACAGATGGCTGTAAGACAATGGTGCGAACTGGCGGTTTGGGCAATCGGCGCATTTATATTTCCGTTTGTCGCAAAAATCGGGATTCCATTCCCTTTCGCACACAGGCTGATAGCCCGACTTTTTACTTGTTTCACTATACCATCGTTTAGCAAACACATCGCTCCGACCTTGGAACAGACCTTGAAAAATGGCAACTTTTTCTTCCAAACTATAAGTGACAACTGGGGCAGGTGCCACATTTTCTTTGAGGCTATTATCTTTGGAGGTGTACGATATGCCATTTTTGTATAGAATCGCTCTCAGCCGGGAATTTTCTCTCTCTAATTCTTGAATCCTGCTGGTCAATGCTGTGATATCTGTAAAGCCCATAGCGTTTGTTTTTGCCATTGAATATTGATTTTGCCAATAAATTTGAATACTATTGTGTCAATCTTCCTTCTGATCTTAACCGACTCTTTATAGCACTCTTTGCACACTCGGCTATCGTGTGATTTTTTTGCCTCTGCATTTCTTTTTCGTCGTATGATAGATCAGAAACCTCTATTTGTGCCTCGTTCGCTTTTTCAATGCATTCTACAGCCCTATCCAGCACGCTCGCAGAAACTTTTAATCCAGAATTAACTGCATCACGAAGTGCCCAAAAATCATCAATTCTGATTACAGACTTGGCAAACGCAACATTTTGAGGTGGCACATTAAAATGTTGAGCAAAAAAATCAATCCACAGGTCAGCTGTTATCAGTTGAGCAGGATTTAATTGAGGCTTGTTTCTCATGTCCTTTTCCATATTTCCTAATTATTTGTAACAAAGATACAAGGGGAGTGGTGCCAAGAATGACTATTTAGCATAAAGTCCCTCAGTACCAGCTGCTTCCTATGGCAAAATTAGGAAATTCCGCACAAACAACCAACACGTTTTAGAAAGAAATTTTAAGAAGCCACTCTCAACCGATAAGAAGTCATTCTCATACATAGAACATAAGAAATTAAATGAAAAAGTCCTGTAAATCTTTCGACTTACAGGACTTTGCGGAGAGAGAGGGATTTTATACCACTCTACCATCTTCTGTAACTCGTTGATATTCAAGTGCCGCCTTTAAGCATTTTCGCTTATTTTGCACGAAAAATGGCGCAGAACTGGCGCAAGAAGAAACGTCTTAAAGCACTGTATGTGAATGACTTTTGTTACACAATTTAACTATTTTAAGAAATCTATCGACTCTATTTTCTACTCCACCCCTCAAATCTTTGAGGAGATTATGGAATTACGACACTCGCTTCTTACTTTTAAACAAGTCGGTTGCCATTGTTTTCTGTTTATCTTCTCATTGCCTTTGTATTATGTTTATGAATTGCCCTTATGAAAGGGGGATAATACTTCATCATGACCACTATCTTACCATTATTATTCAAATACCTATAAGTCAAATATGACTCTGAAAGTTGTCTCTTCATATAGCATTATTGATTTTCAAGATGTTACATAACTTTTATAGGCGTTGAAATATGTAGCCTACTTGTAGCGTCTTGTAGCACGATGTAGCGTTATATCCTATTATTGGTACAAAGTTAGTATAAAACCATTAGAATAAAGATAAATTCCTCGTGTTTAACACTAACTTTGCGCCAATAGATTTTATGTTAGAGGCTACAAACAAAGTCCTCTACCTTTGCTTGGTACTCTTCCTTGGTCATACCTCCAGTCTCTATCATTGAGTCAAGTACATCGCCAAGCTCATCAAAAGCAATATCATGATGATATTCTTTAGTCGTTCCATCCTTTTCTCCATAGATACGGTAGTAATCAGAGCCTTGACCTTGCAAGCGATAAGGCATAACAAATACCTTATGCACAATAATTTCAGATAATCTCGGAAGTTATATTGCGCATGAAAAGAAAACCGCATATTGCTATAGACATACAACTATAACAATATGCGGTATAAAGTTCTTATTGCTTTAAATTTCAGCAATGCAATATATTGTCTAAATTATGGTAAATTTCATCCTCGGATTCGTAAGGAATAATGTTGAAGTATTCGTTTCCATTCAGCATGGCAGAGATGTTAGCATTGGACTTGTCGTAGAAAATATAAACAGGAATGTTATGAGCTTCTGCGTAAGCCAATTCATAACCCACACCAAGAGAAGGACAAGTACACTCCGCTATCACCATGTCGCTTTGTTTGAGCCATTCGATATCTCGTTCATAGATATGTATGTCTATAGCCTTTGTTTGAGCCTTCAAACTCATATTCGTTTTACCGATGTGCTCCGTCAATACTGTGTCAGTCTGCTTGATGTAGTCAATCATCCGTTGGTACAGAGATGCATCGCCCCTACCTCCACGAATGGATCCAGCAAAGTATATTTTCTTGTTCATGTGGTTATTATTATTTCCAACAATTTTCATGTGGTTAAAACGATTACGTAAATTCTTAAGTTCTTCTAGGATATTACGAGTGACATCTCGTTCATCAGAACCATATTCCTTAAAAGCCTTGCGGGCTAACCAAACATTATTTCCTATGTTTTTTTCTGTATCAAAACCGTAGTCGGACAAGATGTCTCGGTATAAGTATTCATTTGGGGCATCTTGATTGGTATAGTTATAATAACACTTGCCGTTTTTGAGATGTCTGAAACCAACAAATCCTTGTTCCTTGTCAGTTACTGTCAGTTCTATTATGTCATCAAATATGTAACGATGATTTTTCTCTTCACCTTTTACCAATGGGAATTGCTCATTAAGTGCTGTTGTGATTTTCATCATTATTGCATTGTTGTTTATTTTTACAATGGATTCAATAGCTGCATCATCAATTAATTTTTGGGAGACAACAGGAGTGGGCGTATTCTGGAAAAACTGATATTTTGCCCTTATACACTTTTCTTTATTCTTGCCATACATCATGAGATATAGCGGATGAATGAAAGCATTTTTTTTGAAATCATCATTCAAATACAATGCCCCCAGTTTCTTTGCTGCATTAAAGAATTTTCTTGCAACAACTCCATATGTCTTGTGCCAAGCTAAATCGGCGAACCCTAAATATACAGGAAAAGTCAGATGTTGAACATCATAATCTACCATATTGGCAAGATTCAATTGACTTACTTTATTTAATGCAGTTATCAAGTTAGCTTCGCGAAGATAGAAAAGATTGAATATTTGGATTACGCCTTCAAGCAGTTCACCTTTGGCGGCATAGTATTCCGAGAACAACCTACCGATGCATTCCATAGTAGGATCAGAGGAAAACTCATACCAATCTGCTCTAAGCTCACCATCATCAAAAACACTAAGTTGCTTCAATTCTTCAGGAGAATTTATTGCTGCATGATCGGGACGCTTAAAGTTTGCGGCACCAGGGTTCTTCATGACAACAGATCCTTTAACTTCCCACGAATTACCGAATTTCAAAATAGTCCTCCATCTAATGCCATCACTCGTTGAACCTAATTTTGTATAATGTGTAAAAACTTTCATTTATCTGTTCTCCTTATTTAGTAAGTTTACTACAACTGTTACCATTACGTCTTTCTCCTCAGTGCGACTTTCTGCAATCATTAATGTCAAAGCCACAAGTGTGTTGTCGGCAATGCCTTCCAAAACTAACCTGTACATTTTTTGCACAAGTTGATACCACATCCAATTCCTCTGCCTTATATATGTTTCCGATATGACGAACAACAGACGTTCTGTCTACCGCAAACAACTCAGCCATACAGTATTTTTTTCAAGCTTTACATTCAGTTCGACCTTTCCGTCTGCAGAACGATATATCTCTATTTTGTTTTCTTCCATATCAATAGTTGTCAGTCTTGTTTGTATAACTCCCATAGGCTTTTTGCCCATTCTTTCATTGTTTGTCGCAATGATTTTGGTTCCATCACTTCTATCATATTTCCTGCATGAAGTAACTCCATGACAAAATCATAAGTTGGACGAAGCCTCAATTCAAAATCGGCATAAGCGTCACAAGCATACAATTCCTTTTGCGAAGAATGGATAGGCAACGAACGTACATACTGTTGGTGCTGTTTGTATGCACGGATAACTATTCGTTCAAAAGCGACATTCTCATCTGTTACTATGCCGAAAAATGTAGAGAAATACTTCTTTGCGTTGAAATCCTTGGGCATAGAAAAACACTCAGTCGTAAGTTCCACGTTCTCTAGGCGGTCAAGTCCATAAATACGCATTTTGCCGTCATTGATGCTTTTGGCCAACAAATACCATCGCTTTTGAAACATCTTCAAGCAATATGGCTCAACAGGAAATGTATAAGATTTCTTGTGCGTAAAATTCTTGTGTGTTATAGAAATTACCGTGTTGTCTTTCATTGCTTCGATGATGACTGTCAAAAAATCACGGTTGGACGGTATTTCTTCCAGTTCTATGCGACTTTTCAATTGAATATTTTGTGATAAAGTGTTAACCGTGGAGTATGCATCCAAAAGCCAACTAACGATTTCACCATTATTCAAACTTTCTGGATTGGATATATAATACCGATAGCCGCCCTTCAGATTACATTCTATGTTCACACCGAATGCCATTAGGATGTTTCCTTTCCATCGATCGAAAGTCTGGCGATGCAACGGCTCTCCATTACTCACATTGATGTCGCGAATCCACCTGTCGTTAAGTTCTTTCAACGACAAGCCGTGCTCACCTTTATTGTAGAGAGCATTTATCACCCATATATATTTTTCTAATATTGTCATTGGCAATAGTTTTAATGTTCGTAGAATGCTACGTCAATTCTCATCTCTTTGCCGCAGTGGTCATCTGTCTTTACATAAAGTCGTTGTGTTCCAATCTGCCCATTTGTTAATATACTTATTATTTTTTTCTCATCTTCCGTTATGGGATAATGAGAAGATGCGCTCAGACAGATGAAGCTATTTGCATAATGTGGAATGTCATCTAATGCTCCATACTTTTCTATAAGTTCGCTGAGATAGTCAAGACGTTTTTCAGCGCTGAATGCAATGCTGTCAAGTCGTCTTATAGCAACATGACTCGAAACATAAAGCGTGCTAAGCTCTTGCAATGCTACTTGTTTGTCAATACCACATCCGTTTCCCAAAATACTATCTATAAAAGAAGAGCAGAAACTGATACGTTTATAATATTCATGATTTATAATTCTACGTTTCATACTGCGCCAACATCTCTTTTCAAAAGATAGACATAACTCATCACGCTTATTCTGCTTTGCTCTTCGGCGGTGACGGTAATATTTCATCCTACTCCTAACCTCATTGTGGAACGAAGCTATTGCAGCCATCTCACGTTTGGAAGGTATTATGTCTGAGAATTTTTCCTTGTATGAGCTAAGCAATGCACCCTTCTTTATTATGCCATCGAACAGATTGTCAAAAGTTTCCTCACGTTGATATGGCAAATATCCATAGAAGGACGTGTGCCATAAACAACACGCTGCTATTTCGGCATTAGAGGCTTCTACTTCGTCATCAATAACCAGTTCTTTTGAGAGACTATTCTTCCAATAGTCACCTTCCAAAGGAAATGCATCCAAATGAATATTCTCTCCTTCTTTGTATAAAGAAATCCGCGCCTCTTTTCGCTCTATCAAATCAGGGTCGGTTGGCACAAGGCTTCGCAAGTAGTCAAAATGTTGCTTATAGAGAGCCAAAAGTCCTCTAACATCATAATTCTTATATCTATTAAGAATACATGGTGCAATTTCATCAAATGTGAGCGAGTCGAGTAATTGTTTCAGAGTCATAATTTTATTTTTTGTGGCAAAGTTATGACCAAGGTGTCCCAATATATGTGACATGCTATGATAAAATAACTTATATGTTTGTATATGAAGCAATGGCATCATAAGCACTCAAACGACTGCCTGTGCGATACATTACACCTTTGCACATCGCAGTCAGCCATCCAGAGTCTCGGTATCTCTTTTGCAGTTGACCTGAATAGCCTTCTTTTTTCAACCAATCAGCAAACAATAGTCCTGTCGGTGAAGTATTGGCAAGCAGTTGGTTTATTTTCGTCCCGTATATTATACTCAGAGTTTAATACAGTGCTAAATATCTAACTGCAAAGTTATGTGCTTTTATTTACCCTTGCAAAAATTTAGCTTAGAATATCGCTCCGACTAAACCCAAAGAATCAACCGTTCCCCAAAGGGGGGGGACTACGAAAAGGAATAAAAAGCAAAAGTCCTGTAAATCTTTCGATTTGCAGGACTTTATGCGGAGAGAGAGGGATTCGAACCCCCGGAACCTCTCAGTTCAACGGTTTTCAAGACCGCCGCGATCGACCACTCCGCCATCTCTCCAGTGTCATTTGGCGATTGTGTTATCGTTTGACGGGTGCAAAGTTAGACATTTTTATTTAACCCACCAAATTTTTCCGTAACAAAAATTTTCGTTTTTTCTGATAGAAATCGTGTTTGAGTGGCTAATTAAATGATAGTCAAAGAGGTGTGGAGAAAATAAAAAAATATCAAAAATTCCAAACTACGGGGCGCAGTAAGGGCGTTTTGAGGTTTTTATGAAAAAATGGGCGATTTTTTTGTAATTTTGTTACTGATATAATTATGACTGGGTATGGCTTGGAAATTTGTGATCACGAGTAAAGGTTATTTGAGAATGGGCGATGTGAAATTGCATCGCGATTTGTTGTGGCCCGACGATTGGTGCCTGGGTGGTGGGTTTTATCGTTTCGACTATGTGAACAAGCAGGTGATTCTTGACCGAGAATCGTATGACTATGGCAGGCCACAATGGAGCAAACTGGCGGCAGCAGGCACCAGATTGCGTGTGCCGAAGGAGTATGAGGGCTTCGCTTTCGTATGGCAAGAGGGGAGTGGGCATATTCAATCGGTGAATCTTTCTGATTGGTTAGGCATCGATTGGGTGACCTCTCCTCACGAATAATATGAACCTTTCCTGTACCTCACATTCATTTATTACGGATAAGTGAATTTCTATTCTTCGCAAAAAAATGGGAATTTTGTGGGGAAAAATTGTTAAATTTGTGGGATGTGTATTTTGATTTGTGTGTTTGAATTACGGAAAATATACATTGAATTACGGAAAAGAAACTTTGATTATGAAAAAGATATTGTTTTTGAGCGTGTTGGCTTCGGTGCTGCTTTGTGCTTGCACTAAGAAGCCGGAGCAGTTGTACGATGAGCAGAAGTCGGGTGTGGTGATGGTGATTAATAAGTATTACTATGAGATGAAGTTGCCATCTGGCTACACGCTGTATTTTACCGGGCTTGACGAAGACGGGAATATACAGAACTTTACTGAAGATGTGAAGGAAGTGAAGAAGAATCCAGCTGTGAGTTACGGTACAGCGTTCTTCATCGACGAGAAGGGCGGACTGCTTACCAATAGGCATGTGGCTTCGCCTCCAATCGACAGGGATTTGGTGAAGAAGAATTTCACAGCCATTATGTCGGCTTTGCAACAGCGTGCTGGCGCATATATGGAGGAACTTCGCAATGCGTATGCGCAAGCCGAGGCAGAAGCAAATTCGATTGTGGGGTATGATGAATATGGCGATTTGGTGACTACTGATGAAGAGCGCCTGCAAGAGCTCGTGGCTGCCGCTAAGCAGATGGAGCAGGAATACGAAGAGGCGCAAAATGCAGTGGAAATGCTTGAGCAAATCAAAGACCCACGTGGAATTGAAATCAACCCTGTGTGTGAGTTGGGCATTGCGCTGGAGGGTTCGAGTCCGAAAAGCGAGAATGAATTCTTGAAGAGGCACCCATGTCGGGTGGTGCGCACGGCTGGCGCACAGGAAGTGGACTTGGCTTTGCTGAAACTCACCAACGAAGTTACGCCATCGGGCGCTTATGTATTTAATCCGTTTGAGGCAGAAGATAATTTGGCGATTGGCGATGCGCTTTATATGATAGGTTACAACGCTGGCGTGGAATTGGGATATACGAAAAAGGGCATTCTTTCGCAACTCACTAAGGGTGCTGTGACTCAGCAACCCGACGGCGAGCGAGTGCTGTATGATATTGCCACGGTGCAAGGTTCGAGTGGTAGCCCCGTGCTTAATGCCAATGGCGAACTCGTGGCTGTGAATTTTGCTAAATACGCCCGAAGCGACAATTTCAACTTAGGCATTCCGCTGAAAGCCATTCGCGCTTTTTTGAGAAATTAGATTTTTGAAGAAGTTAGAGATTAGAAATTAGATGTTAGATGCCTGTGGTGGGGTATGTTTGACTTTGGCGAAAAACATAGTCACTTTTGTCGGACGGCTCGCGAGGTGGATGTGGCCTCTTTGATTGGAAAGTGGGGCGGTTTGGTCGGTGATTCGGAAAAAAGTGTTATCTTTGTGCCGATAAAACAGTATGGTGGTCTGTCGCTCGTGTTTCCTTGCTTCGGCGGGGAATATCGAGAGGAAAGTCCGGGCAACATAGAGCATCACACTTCTTAACGGGAAGCTGGGGGTGACTTTGGGGTTAAGGTGACAGAAAACTACCGCCCGCATTTCGGTGTGGGTAAGGGTGAAAAGGTGAGGTAAGAGCTCACCGGGCACTGTGGTGACATGGTGTGCCGCACTACCTGTGAGTTGCAAGGTCAAGTATATCGGCATTCAAGGGTTGCTCGCCCATTGTCGAGGGGTAGACTGCTATACCGGCATGGCAACATGTCGGACAGATAAATGACAGACGGTCGCTTTATTGCGGCTACATAACCCGGCTTATAGCCGTACTGTTTTTTCCTTTTAAAAATATACTCTTTTAAGATATGAAAAAGAAAGTGTCAGCTAAGAATGCTCCGAAAGAGATTGGGGCTTACAGTAACGCCATCAAGGTTGGCAATATGGTATTTGTTTCTGGCCAGCTGCCTGTAAATCCCGAAACTGGTTTGATTCCAGAGGGTATTCAAGCGCAGACCATGCAGGTGATTGAGAATGTGCGCAACATTCTTGCCGATGCTGGTGCCACACTCGATAATGTGGTGAAAACCACCGTAATCCTTTCTGAAATGTATCTGTTTAGCGAGATGAACGAAATCTATGCCAGAGAGTTTAAGGAACCATATCCAGCACGCACAAGTATGGCAGTGAAGGAGATTCCGCAAAACACCCTCATTCAATTCGACGTGATTGCGGTGCTTGATTAAGCCGTCGCTTCATTTTAATATACACCCAGCCCTCGCAGAAAGCGCTTTCGTCTTCTGCGGGGGCTGATTTTTTGCTTTTTTGTGGAGAGGTGTTTTGGCCCAGTGGAAAATTACTGGGGCAATGATTATGGTTCAGTGGATAAATGTTGGGGGCACAAAAACAAAAACATAAAAAACAGCCTTGGAGCAAAGTGGAATGCTTCGCATTTGGCGGTGCGACTGTGCGTTTTGCGTCATTGGAAACGAGTTTCCATGCCTCCAACCACACAATCCCTCCGCCACCCTCTCACGAGGGCTATCCACATTGCCCCAAGGATAAAAACCGTTCGCCGTTTCACGGCGAATAACCCCTGATGATAACATGGATTACTGGTAAAAAGCCGTGTCAGACGGTTGATATTCAATATGTTATTGCAATTATGGGCGGACGTGAAGTATCACGTCCCTACCAGATGGAGAGGGCGTGTTAAATCTGTGAATCCATCATGACGTAGGGTCATGCCTTTGGTATGTTTCGATGCAAACAGCAATGTATCAACGCATTGGAAACATGCCGAAGGCATGTCCCTACGTTATGGCGTTGGAGTTTTAGGAGATTTTTAATCCAAATCGGTCTTTAGGGCTTCGGCGAGGATGTACATGCTGCCACCGATGTAGATTAGGTCGGTGGTGGTGGCAGCGGTGATGGCGGCGCTTTTGGCTTCAGCCACAGTGGGGTAGGACTTGCCGTGCAAGCCGTGTGAGACGGCTTTCTGAAGCAGTTCGTCGGCGGTCATTGCGCGTGGCGAATCGGCTTGCGTGAAATAGTAGATGGCATCTTTGGGCAGCATTGCCAACACATGATCCACATCTTTATCAGCCATAAAGCCCATCACCATGTGCAGGGTGTTGTAATTCTCGTTTTGCAGTTGGTGGGTGATTTGAGTGAAAGCCCCCACATTATGCCCCGAATCGCAGATGATGCGTGGATTGGTGCTAATGGTTTGCCATCTGCCTATCAGCCCAGTGTTTTCAATCACATGGGCAAATCCTGCTTTCACGGCATCGTCGCTGATTTGGATTCCACCGTCTTTCAGCGTTTGAAGCGCAGTCAGCACTGTGGCGCTGTTCTTGATTTGGTATTCTCCCCCCAGTTCGTTGATAAGTGTGCCGTAAGCCAGCGATTCGATGCGGCAGTGGCCGTTTTCGCAATAGGCGTTTTGAATAGTGGAGCAGTCGGTGGCGAATGTGATAGGGGCATTTTCCGCCTTCGCCTTATTCTCGAATGTGGTGCGCACTTCGCCTTCAGCCTCGCCAATTACCACGGGAGCTCCACGCTTGATGATGCCTGCTTTTTCCGAAGCGATTTGTGCAGGAGTGCTGCCCAAGAATTGCGTATGGTCGATTGAAATGTTGGTGATAATGCTCAGAATGGGAGTGATGATATTGGTGCTATCGAGCCTGCCGCCCAGCCCCACCTCAATAATGGCAATGTCCACATTTTGCATTTTGAAGTATTCAAAAGCCATGGTGGAGGTGAGTTCGAAAAAAGAGGGGTGGCCATGATAGCCCGACTTCAGAAAACGCTCGGTGAAATCAACCACAGCCTCTTTGCTGATTTTCTCGCCGTTCACACGGATTCGTTCCCTGAAATCCACAATGTGCGGAGAAGTGTATAATCCCACCTTGTAGCCTTGCTCCTGCAGAATGCTCGCCAAAAGGTGGCTTGTGGAGCCCTTGCCGTTGGTACCAGCCACATGAATGCACTTGTAGGAGCGGTGAGGGTTGCCCACCATATCGTCTAAGTCTTGGCTTGTTTGGAGTCCGGGTTTGTAGCCAGCCCCACCTTGACGCTCAAAAGCAGGCAACTGGCAGAATAGGAAATTAATAGTATCGTTGTAGTTCATGAAAAAATCTAAAAAATGAAATAGCCGATAATTCCAGCCACAACAATGACCAGAATCGGGTGAATCTTTGTGAAATAAACTGTGCCGAGCGAAGCCAAGCAGATAGCCACACTTTTTATCACATCGATGGAAGTGTTGCCGAAATTTTCCTTGTTCATTAAAAGCAATGCAGCCGAGGCAATCAATCCCACCACCACGGGGCGAAGTCCCATAAACGAGCCCTTGATGATGGCACTCTCCTGATGGCGTGCGATGAAGTGGCTGGCATACAGCACCAAAATGAAAGGAGGAAGCACCACCGTGAAAGTGGCAACGATAGACCCCAGCACGCTGCCTGTGGCCACATAGCCAATGTAGGTGGCACTGTTGATGCCAATAGGCCCCGGCGTCATTTGCGAGATAGCCACGATGTCGGTGAAGGTTTGTGTGGTGATTTGTGGGCACCAATCTTTTCCCACCACCAGCCCTTGAATGAGCGACAGCATCGCATATCCGCCACCGAAACCGAACAAACCGATTTGAAGATATGCCCAAATGAGGCGGAGGTAAGTGGTAATCATGCCTTTTCCTCCTTTCTTTTCTGCATTTGAGTGTGGGTGAAATAGAGGTAACCACCTATGGCACCGATGAAAATGAAAATCACCGGATTGGAAATGATGGGCAAGCCGGAATAAATGAGCAAAGCCACAGCCACAGGTATGAACACCGTCTTAAGATTGATGCCCGCCGATTTAGCCGTGGTAATCACAGGTGCAATAATAAGCGCCACCACCGCAGGACGAATGCCCTTGAAAATAGCGGTGAGGGTAGGGTTGTTTTTAATAGCGTCGGGAGTGAGGAAAATGGCAATCATCAGAATGATGATGAAGGAGGGGAGAATGGTGCCCAACGCCGCAGCCAGACTGCCCTTCACGCCTTTCAACCTGTCGCCAATTACCGTGCTGATATTCACAGCAAGAATGCCAGGCATCGACTGCGCGATGGCCAGCAAATCGAGGAATTCCTCTTGCTTAATCCAATGGCGCTTCTCCACCACCTCGCGCTGGATAATGGAAATCATAGCCCAGCCACCGCCAAAGGTGAAGCTTCCGATTTTGAAAAAAGTGGAAAACAGTTGAAAATAAGTGTTGTCTTTTAATTTCATAGATGTAGAAAACAAAACGAAGTACAAAATTACGGATAAATTTTCTTATTTCGCTTTTTCTGAAAGGTTGTTGATGATTTTTGCCTTAAAAATTCTTATCTTTGCAACGATTTTGACTTTATCCCAAATCGGTCATTAGGCCGTGTAATGATTTTATAGATTACTTCTTGCGGTCTTTCGGCTTTTAT
>ULRF01074437.1_pt1 | contig 42723 bp, 44 predicted proteins | sample 1955131 | NCBI WGS metagenome assembly ULRF01 (sample SAMEA4835673, study PRJEB28245) | human gut metagenome | biome: gut microbiome; material: fecal sample | place: Denmark | collected 2008
TATGAATCTACAACATACAAATATGACACAAGTGCCGAAATGGCAAAGCTTTTTGACCTTGAGCCGGGTTATATGTACACACGCCTTGCGAACCCGACAAACGATGCGGTCGCAAATAAAATCGCATGCCTTGAGGGCGGTGTCGGCGCGGTGCTCACATCATCGGGTCAGGCGGCAAATTTCTTTGCGCTTATAAACATACTCGGTGCAGGCGACCATATAGTAAGCTCTGCAACTATTTACGGCGGCACATTTAATCTTTTAAACGTGACTATGCGTAAAATCGGTGTTGAGGTCACATTTGTTGACCCGAGAGCGAGTGAAGAGGAAATAAACGCAGCCTTCCGCGACAACACAAAGGCGATGTTCGGCGAAACAATAGCGAATCCGTCGCTTGATGTATTGGACATTGAGAAGTTCGCAAAAATCGCACATTCGCACGGAGTTCCGCTTATAGTTGACAACACTTTCCCCACTCCCATAAACTGCCGTCCGTTTGAATTCGGCGCAGACATAGTAACTCACTCTACCACAAAATATATGGAAGGTCACGCTTCTACAATAGGCGGATGTGTCGTTGACAGCGGCAATTTCGACTGGTATCAAAATGATAAATTCCCGGGGCTTACAACTCCGGATGAGAGCTATCACGGAGTTACATACGCTAAGGACTTCGGCAAAAACGGCTATATCGTAAAGATAGTGGCACAGCTTTTGCGCGACTACGGCTCAACTCCGTCGCCGTTTAATTCGTTCCTCTTGAACATAGGTCTTGAGTCGCTCGCGGTACGTGTGGAACGCCACTGCGAAAACGCACAAAAGGTTGCCGAATATCTTGAAAAGAACGATAAAATCGCTTGGGTAAATTACCCGGGGCTTAAATCAAGCAAGGATTACGAGCTTGCCAAAAAATATTTACCGCACGGTACCTGCGGCGTAATTTCCTTCGGCGTAAAAGGCGGAAGAGAAAAAGCCGAACAGTTTATGAACTCATTAAAGCTTGCCGCCATAGTCACGCACGTCGCCGATGCGAGAACCTGCGTTCTTCACCCCGCAAGCTCCACTCACCGTCAGCTTTCGGACGAGGAACTCACGGAATGCGGCGTAACCCCCGACCTCGTACGACTTTCCGTCGGCATCGAAAATGTGAACGATATAATCGCCGACATAGATAATGCTCTTAAAGCCATATAACACACATAACTCATAAAAACAGCCGTCCGAATCAGGTTTTCGGACGGCTGTTTTTTACTTATAAATCATCTGTTTTAAACGGTAATTTTTCGCTTTATTTGATATGGTAAACGCGGTTTTCGGCTATGATATGCTCCTTCGGCTCTTCGTCGGCATAGCCTAAGGCACAATGCCCTATCCCCTCATATTCGCCGTTTACACCGAGCTTTTTGAGAATCGCCTTACCCTTTTCGGATTCAAATTCCTCCTTTGCGCGGTGAATCCAGCATGAGCCGAGTCCGAAATTATGTGCGGCAAGCATAAGGTTTCCCATTGTAAGCGAGCCGTCGTAAACAGCTGTGCGGCACTCCTTATTTGCCAGCACAATAAGTATTGCGGGCGCGCCGTAAAACGGGTCAAAGCCCTCCTGCCAACCGCCTATTTCGCGGTTCATTTCGGATATTTCGTCGCGCATTTTTCTGTCTGTAACGGCAATGATTATCGGCGACTGCTTATTCATACCCGACGGCGCATAAAGTCCCGCCTCGATAATCTTATCCATAAGCTCCTGCGGTACTGCATCGGGCTTAAACTTTCTTATACTTCTTCTCGTTTTCATATTTTCGATAGCTTCCATAATTTTATCCTTTCCTACAATTCGGGTCTTTTTAATTTAAGTAGCTTTTCGGGCACAAAAAGTCATATCATCATCAATATAGCATATTTGTCAAGTTAGCTGTTAAAACCGAAACTTAGTTAATTCTTAATTCATATTCAAACCGAATTCTCTTGTTAAAAATCGCTTTTTGTATTTTGTTTCAATATTCAAAACCTCTTGGTCTGAAGTTTTGACAGGAAGAATTTGGAGTATCAGGTACTTGAATTTATTGAAATATTCTTCGCCGTTTTCATCGTATAGTTTTTTTAATTCATAATTCCCGCCATGACAAGTTTCGACATAGGAAGCCCATCTTCCCCATATGCCGTCAGTTCCGTACGCACTTCCCACATACAGTTTACCGGTATTGCCGTCTATTATCATATATATTCCTTTTACGGTAGATAAGGCTCGATAATAATCGGGATAATGCTCTTCTACAACTTCCCGCAATTGCTTAAAGGTTAATTCAACATCATCATAGTTTGAAAACTGCTCGACGGTTCTGCTGTTTGACTTCCCCCAAATTTCCTCTATTTCAAAGTCTTTCGCGGTATTTTGACTGTTATAGAAGCTAAAGCCTAACGGCCTTTTAAGAACAAGCCTTCCCGAATACTCGTCAAGCGGTATATCAACTTTTTCCCATGAAAATTGATTATCGGTTGAGGTCTTGAACAATTTTAATGCAAAGCGATATAAACAAGATGTTTTGTCAATTCCGGATAATATCAAGTATATTTTTTTGCTGCTGTCGGGTTTGCATTTATCAAGACTTATCACACTGTTAATCATACCGCTGTCGCCGATATAATTATCTGCACAATCGGCTCCATACCACAATATACAATAATCTGTAATATTTGATAATTCTAATAATTGAGCCAAATTCATATAATTCTCCCTGCAAAACAAGATGTTATTTACTTTTTGTAAGCAATGCAACGCTCTCCACATGAACGGTACGGGGGAAAAGGTCGGCGGCGGCGAGCCGTTTTGTCTCGTATCCGAGGTCTTTAAGCCTAGAGCAGTCCCTTGCGAGAGTAGACGGGTCGCACGACACATAAACTATGCGTTCGGGCGACATTTTTACGATTTCCGCCAAGAGCATTTCGGAGCAGCCTTTGCGCGGCGGGTCAAGCAGCACCACATCGGGCTTTATTCCGCGTGACGACTGCTCCTGTGCCGCCTCTCCTGCGTCGGCGCATATAAATTCGGCGTTTTCTATGCCGTTTTCGAGGGCGTTGCGCTTTGCGTCAAGCACAGCCTCCGGAACTATCTCCGCCCCTATTATCCTCTTTGCTTTTTTTGCCATGGAAAGACCTATTGTGCCCGTTCCGCAATACATATCGAGCACAGTCTCTTTGCCGCTGAGACAGGCATACTCTGCCGCCTTTTCATAAAGCTGCTGTGCCATATCGTGGTTTACCTGGTAGAACGACAGCGGCGACAATCTGACCTTAACTCCGCAAAGAACGTCATATATGCAGTCGTTTCCCCAAACAGTCACGCACTCTTTACCGAGAATCACATTGGTCCTGTCACGGTTGATATTTAAAACTATGCTCTTAACCGAGGGTATTTCGGTAAGCTTCTCAATCAGCTCGTTCTTGTGCGGCAAATCCTCACCGTTTATAACGGCGCATACCATAACCTCGCCCGTAGCTTCGGCAAGACGGAGATATATATGCCTTAAAAGCCCTGTATGCTTTTCGGAATCATATACCGTTATACCGTTTTTAATTATAAATTTTCTGAAAATCTTAACTATATCCGCAAATATCGGCGGCTGTAATATGCAGTTTTCGCAATCTACCACGCGGTGCGAGCGCGGAGCGAAAAAGCCTATTTTAAGCTGCCTGTCAAACGATACGGGATACTGTGCCTTATTGCGATAACAGGTCGTTTTATTGTCGGACAGAAGCGTTTCCGCCTCTATATTGATATGGGCAATATGAGAAAACGCATCTTCGACGCGCTTTTTCTTATGCTCCTTTTCTTTTTCGTACGATATGTGCTGAAAAGCGCAGCCGCCGCATGACGGAAAATACGGGCACGCAGGCATTATACGCGATTTTGCGGGCCTTAGCACCTTTTCGACGCGGGCGACGGCATACGTCTTTTTAACCTTAATTATATGCGCCGTTACCTTATCGCCTGCCGCTGCGCCCGAAACGAAAACAGCCATATTTTCATATCTTCCGACGCCGCTGCCCTCGCTCGTAAAGCTGTCTATATAGAGTTCTACATTCTGATTTTTACTGAGTGACATCACTTTTTCTCCGAATCGTTTTTATGTTTTTTTATCGCCCTTTTAAGGCAAATACAAAACAGCAGCAAAAGCACCGCGGCTATTGCCGCCGTAATTATAAATTCAAGTCTTTGCTGCGGCTCGTCGAATATATATTCGCCGGCAAACGGGTTTACCGCATCCCAAAATGTAAGTTTCATTTTCTATAAGCACCGTTTCTTTTTTTAGACATTGTAACACAAAAAAATGCAAATATAAAGCGTATTATATCGAAAACGGATGTATTCAAACAAATGTTTTATTATTTTCAACAAAAAATCACCATATACAAAAAAAGAGTAAAAAATAACTTTTAATTTACGCTGCTCGGTGGTATAATAACCATATTATATGCCTCGAGGTACGGCGAAGTGCGCCCGTTTTTGCCTCAGGCTTGCTTGATTTTAATTTTTTCTTTACATAAAAACTTTAGGGAGTGAACCGTCCTTTGGATAAATTCGTTATTACCGGCGGTCATAGGCTTAAGGGAGAGGTTACTGTCAGCGGCGCAAAAAACGCCGTTGTTGCCATCCTTCCGGCTACAATTTTAGCCGAAGATGTATGCCGCATAGAAAATATACCGAATATCAGCGACGTTACCGCAATGCTCAACATTTTGAGCAATATGGGTGCGTCAATTAAATTCATCAACAATTCCACTATTGAAATAGATACGCGTCACATAAATTCATTTGTAGTAGAGCACGAGCTTTCAAAACAGCTTCGCGCGTCATATTACCTTATAGGCGCACTTCTCGGCAGATTTAACAAGGCCAAGGTTGCAATGCCCGGCGGTTGCTATCTCGGAGTTCGCCCCATTGACCAGCATATAAAGGGCTTTGAGGCTCTCGGTGCCGAGGTGACCATGGAGGAAAACGCGATGGTCAACGCAAGAGCCGAGTCTCTTTTGGGCAACGCTGTTTACCTTGACGTTGTGTCGGTCGGCGCTACCATAAACGTGATGCTGGCAGCAGTAAAGGCAAAGGGTCTTACAATAATCGAAAACGCAGCGAAAGAGCCTCACATAGTAGACCTCGCAAACTTTCTTAACACCATGGGTGCCGACGTCAGAGGCGCAGGCACGGACGTTATTAAAATTCGCGGCGTAGAGCACCTGCACGGCTGCGAATATTCCATAATTCCCGACCAGATTGAAGCCGGAACCTATATGGTTGCGGCAGCCGCCCCAAAGGGGGACGTGCTTATAAAAAACGTTATTCCGAAGCATCTCGAGAGTATTTCGGCAAAGCTTATAGAATGCGGCGTCACCGTCACCGAATATGATGACTCCGTAAGAGTTTCATGCGACCGCAGACCGGGCAAGTGCAACATCAAAACTATGCCTCACCCGGGATTTCCGACCGATATGCAGCCGCAGTTCGCCGTGCTTTTATGTCTGGCTGACGGTACAAGCATTATTTCCGAGAGCGTTTGGGATAATCGTTTCCGCTATGCGGAGCAGCTCACAAGAATGGGTGCCAAAATACACGTCGACGGAAAAACGGCTATTATCGAGGGCGTTCCGTCGCTTAAGGGTGCACCTATAAGAGCGGACGACCTTCGCGCAGGCGCGGCTATGATGATAGCAGGCATGGTCGCTACGGGCGTTACAGAGATTGAAGAAATTTATCACATAGAGCGCGGATATGAAAATGTTGTTGAAAAATTCCGCTCGCTCGGCGCTGTTATTGAGAGAAAGACCTTCCCGGACGAAGATAAAAAATCTCATAAAAACGCCGGTTAATGTTATCCTAATATTAAGCCGCCGAGAGCGGCTTTTTGCTTTTATTCAGGGGTGTACCGATATGACTGACAATCAAAAACTCGCGGAGCTTTTGTTCCCCGAAATCACAAAAACACCGGAGGACTACGAAAAGCTCTATCCGGAAAGAAATTTGAAGGAGGGTGCGCGCGTCACGCGATTTGCACCGAGCCCCACGGGCTACCTTCACCTCGGCGGCTTTTTCGGCGCGCTGACGGACTATTTGACGGCAAAGGCCTCGAGCGGAATAGTGTATCTGAGAATTGAGGATACCGACAAAAAGAGAGAAATTGCCGACGGTGTTTCCGCCATCATAAACGGCTTTAAGTCGTTCGGCATTACATTTGACGAGGGCGTTACCGGCATAGACAGCGAAAAGGGCGACTACGGCCCTTACACGCAGAGCAAGCGTGAAGAGATTTATAAAACAGTAGCAAAAAGTCTTGTCTTAAAGGGACTTGCATACCCTTGCTTCTGCACGGCGGAGGAGCTTACGGCTCTTCGCGACAGGCAGGAAAAGGACGGTGCTCTTATAAGAGGTTATTTCGGCAAATATGCAAAGTGCCGTAATTTAACCTACGAAGAAATCGAAAAGAACATAAAAGAGGGCAAGCCGTATGTGCTTCGTTTCCGTTCAAACGGCGATGAAAACAAAAGAATTGTCTTTGACGATATGATACGCGGCAAAATCGAAATGCCCGAAAACATTATAGATGAAGTGCTTTTAAAGAGCGACGGCATACCCACTTACCACTTTGCGCACGTTTGCGATGACCATTTTATGCGTACGACTCACGTTATAAGAGGCGAAGAGTGGATTTCCTCCGTCCCCAAACACATAGCTTTATTTAAGGCGTGCGGTTTTAAGGTTCCGAAATACGCGCACACTCCGCAGGTTATGAAAACGGACGAAACGGACGGCACAAAGCGCAAGCTCTCAAAGCGCAAGGACCCAGAGGCGTCGGTAAGCTATTTCGCGCAGAGCGGCTACCCGAAGGAAGCGCTCACCGAATACATTATGACTCTCTTAAATTCAAATTTTGAGGATTGGCGCAGAGCAAACAAGACGGCGGATATATTTTCTTTCCCGTTCAACCTTAAAAAGATGAGCGTCAGCGGTTGCCTTTTTGACCTTGCGAAATTAAATGATATAAGTAAAAACGTAATTTCCGTTATGACCGCAGACGAGGTGTATAAGAGAACCCTTGAATGGGCAAAGGAATACGACGACGAATATTATACCGTTCTTTCGGAAAACGAAAGCAAAGCAAAGCTTATGATGAACCTTGACCGCGGAGGCAAAAAGCCGCGCAAGGATATAGCAAAGTGGAGTGAAGTCAAGGATTACTTCTCTTACTTTTATCCCATGTATTATAAAAAAGACTATACGCTGCCCGAAAACATCGCTCCATCGGACGCCGAAAAAATTCTCACCGAGTATTTAAAGGTATACAACGAGGAGGACGAAAAGGACATCTGGTTCCAAAAGATAAAGGAGCTTTGCGAGCCCCTCGGCTTCACGCCTAATGTCAAGGAATACAAGCAAAATCCCGAAAAATACAAGGGTCACGTCGGCGATGTTTCCACGGTTATCAGAATAGCCGTAACGTCAAGAACAAATACGCCCGACCTTTGCGCGATTATGAAAATACTCGGCAAAGACGAAACAGAAAGCCGTATAGCGGACGCAATAAAATACTACAAGGAGGTAAAATAATGGACGAAGAAATAATGTCGTCGAATTTTATTCACGACTTTATCGACGAGGACTTAAAAGAAGGGGTTTACGACCACGTCCAGACACGTTTTCCTCCGGAGCCCAACGGTTATCTGCATATAGGCCACGCAAAGGCAATTTGCATAAACTTCGGTACGGCGCAGAAATACGGCGGAGTATGCAATTTGCGTCTCGACGACACAAATCCCCAGAAAGAGGACACCGAATACGTAGACGCCATAAAAGAGGATATAGAGTGGCTCGGCTTCAAATGGAACAAGTGCCTTTATGCGTCGAGCTATTTTGATTTTATCTATGAATGTGCGGTAAAGCTTATTAAGGACGGTAAGGCATATGTTGACGACCTCTCCGCAGACGAAATAAGAGAATACCGCGGAACTCTTACCGAGCCCGGTAAAAACAGTCCTTACCGCGACAGAACAACAGAGGAAAACCTCGACCTTTTCACGCGTATGACAAACGGTGAATTCCCGAACGGTGCAAGAGTTTTGCGCGCAAAAATCGATATGGCGTCGCCTAACATAAATATGCGCGACCCCGTTATTTACCGCATTGCGCACGTTCCGCATCATCAGACCGGCGACAAGTGGTGCGTATATCCCATGTATGATTTCGCACACCCGCTCTCCGACTACAAAGAGGGTGTAACACACTCGCTGTGTTCTCTCGAATTTGAAAATCACAGACCGCTTTACGATTGGTTCCTTCGTGAGCTCGGCTTTAAAAATGTTCCGAGACAGATAGAATTTGCAAGGCTCAATTTGAATTACTGCCTTACAAGTAAGCGCAAATGTCTCGCACTTGTAAACGAGCACATTGTTGACGGCTGGGATGACCCGAGAATGGCTACAATAAGCGGTATGAGACGCCGCGGATACCCGGCAAAGGCAATTCGCACCTTCTGCGAAAAAATCGGTGTTTCAAAGGCTTATTCGGTAGTAAGTATGGATCTTCTCGAATCCTGCGTACGTGACGAGCTTAACGAAAACGCTCCGAGAGCAATGGCTGTTCTCGACCCGCTCAAGGTAGTTATAGACAATTATCCCGAGGGTAAGACCGAAGAAATAGAAGTTGAGGTTCACCCTAATCACCCCGAAATGGGCACAAGAAAAGTTCTTTTCGGAAGAGAGCTTTTTGTTGAGCGCGAGGACTTTATGGCTGAGCCTGTTAAAAAGTATTTCAGGCTTTTCCCCGGCAACGAGGTAAGATTCAAGAGTGCATACTTTGTAAAATGCGTCGGCTTCGACTGTGACGAAAACGGCGAAGTCACCACGGTTCACTGCACTTACGACCCCGAGAGCCGCGGCGGAAATTCACCCGACGGCAGAAAGGTCAAGGGAACCATTCATTGGGTATCGGCAGAAGGCAGCTTTAAGGCTACCGTAAATATGTACGACAGGCTCTTTAACGTGCCGAATCCGTCAGACGAGAGCACCGGCAGCTTTAAGGACAACTTAAATCCCGACTCTTTAAAGGTGTTAACGGGATGCCTTATAGAGAGCGGCTTAAAGGACGTAAAACCGGGCGATGTTTTCCAGTTTATGCGCAAGGGCTACTTCTGTGTTGACAAAAATTCAACTTGTGATAATATTATATTCAACCTGACTGTTCCGCTGAATTCCTCGTGGGGCAAATAAAGGAGAGTATTAAATGGCAAAAACCAAGCAAAAAAATAAAAATCTCGGCACCGATATTCTGTACCGCATTATTATGGCGGCAATGGCGGTGTGTGTACCGATAGTCGCATATTTCGGGAATCTTGTTTACACCGTTATCGAGTCCGATATATATAAGCTTGTAGCCAAGCTAAAGGGTGACTCAAACGACGACGGCACATCATATGATTATTGGAGCATAAAGCGTGTTGTCTCGCTCGTTCACGACGGCAGCGGCGACAAGAGCAGCCTCTCTTCTATATGGGACGCTCTGTCACCGGTACACGGCGCGCTGCTCGGCACATTGATATTCTTTGCGATAGCTCTTCTTTTGGCTGTTGTCATATTCTTCTTTGCGCTTATAAGCAAGAAGAAAATCCCTCAGCTCATAATTTCCGGCGTCGGGCTTGTATCCGTAATCGGAATGCTGATTTGCTTTAAATCTATTGCCGCCGCTATCGTTAACGGCACAATTACAATCGCGGATTTTCTCTCCGGTGTATCGGGCCTTTTCGGCTCTGCCGTAATAACGCAGATAATTCCGTACATAGCCAAATTCACCGTAGTTCAGGTGAGCTCCGGCTGGTTTATGCTGCTCTTCCTCTATATAGGAATGGTCGTTTGGTCGGGCTCATATGTGCTTATAGAGTCGGGCGAAAAAAAGTAAAGCATCAAAAATAATCCGCAAACAAAAAACAGAGCACGGTTTTTCAGCCGCTCAGCTTAAAAAAACCGGGAGCTGTCGTCTCAGACGATTGCTCCCCTTTTCTTTTATATAGTATTTGCAAAAGCGTTCGTAAAATGTTAAAATATATTTTAATATTCAATTAAAAAAGGATTTTTACATATGAATAAATCATCAACTAAAAAAGCCGTATCGGTTATAATGTGTCTCGTGCTTGTGTTGCTGCTCGGGGCTTGCCAAAAAAAGACCGACAACGACACAACCGCAACATATGATCCCGACGCACCCACTACGCAAAAATCGGGCAATAAAGAGAGCACCTCGGACAGTAACACCGCTACGGTGACAATTCCCGAAGGATATACGCTCGTTAAAATTTCGTGGCTTATGGAGGATAACGGGGTTTGCTCTTCTGCGGATTTCATTTCCGCGGCACAAAGCTACGACCTTTCGAAATACGGGATTCTCGCAGACGTCAAAAATGCGCAGAACGTTTGCTTCCCTCTTGAGGGCTATCTTTTCCCCGCTACATATACATTCAAGAAAAACAGCGACCCGACAGCGGTAATAGACAAGCTCGTCGAGACGTTTCAGTCACGCTTTACCGACGATATGAAGGCAAAGGCTGCCTCTATGGGAAGGAGCGTTCACGAGGTTCTCACGGTAGCCTCCATAATCGAAAAAGAGGCGTACACTCCCGAGCAGAGGACGCTTATTTCCTCCGTTTTATACAACAGGCTCAACACAAAAATGAAGCTGCAATGCGACGTAACGGTAAAATACTGCACCGGCGTTATAGAGCTTCAGTATCCCGATAAAATAGACGAATACAAGTATTACTATAACACATACCGTTGTCAGGGACTTCCGGCCGGCCCTATCTGTAATCCAGGCATGGAGTCGATTAACGCCGCGCTGCAGCCCGATAACACGGATTATCTATACTTTGTAATAAACACCGAGCCGCCCTATGATTCGGCATTCTCGGCGTCATACGATGAGCATATAGAGAACTGCACAAGAATGGGCTACACAGCAAAATAATACATTCACGAACAGGAGATAACAGATGAATATAGAAATAGCCGACAGACTCGTTAAGCTTCGCAAGGAGCATAATCTCTCGCAGGAAGCACTTGCCTCAAAGCTCGGACTCAGCCGCCAGGCTGTTTCGAAATGGGAGCGCGCGGAGGCGTCGCCCGACACGGATAACTTAGTCGCTCTCGCGGAGCTTTACGGCGTACCGCTTGACGAAATTCTCAACGGTCCCAAAGCGCAGGAGGAGGATACGCCGAACAATGAGCCGACAAAGGCAGAGCTTAAGGAAAAGAAGCTTGCCGATATGTCCGAGAGACAAAGGGTCGGCCGCAAAATGGTAAAATTCCCGTTTCCGATTTTAATTGCCGCAGCATATCTGCTTCTCGGCTTTATGAACGGTAACTGGCATCCCGGCTGGATAATACTGCTGCTTATACCTGTTTACTACTGCGTCGGCGGTGCTCTTTGCTGCCGAACCAAAAAGGCAATGCTTCTCACTATGCCGATACATCTTGTATTGGTCGCGGTGTACCTGCTCTTTGGCTTTACCGCGGGAATGTGGCATCCGCAATGGCTTATTTTCCTTATAATTCCGCTGTATTATTGGATCATCAGCGTGTTTTACAAGGAAAAGAAGAATAAATCATAATTTTAAGGAGCTAAAAAAGTGAATTTCAAATGCGGTAAAAAGAAAAATGCAATTATTATTATAATCGGTATCGTTACGGTTGCGATATGCATAACCGCCGCGGTGCTTGTATCGAGAGCAAAGAAAAAAGCGGCGGCAGCGCAATTTGTGTCCGAAACCGAGACTTACTCGGAGGAATCGGAAGAAGCTCTCTTGGGGGAAGAAACCGTGTCGGAGACAGCATCCGAAACAGCTCCGATTGTAAAGCCCGTCGGCACAACAGCTCCGGTAGAGCGAGCCGCTCCGGCGATACCGAAAAAACTGACGCAGCCGAAGCCGAGCATAACGCCCACAAAGCTTTTAAACGTGCCGTTTATCGACCAGAGAAAAAAATATCCCACAGGCTGTGAAAGCATCTCTGCGGTTATGGCGCTTCAATACCTCGGTATATCTATTTCGCCCGAAACCTTTATAGACAATTATCTCGACAAAGGACGCACACCGTACAGCGACGAAAGCGGAAATTTATTCGGAGACGATCCGCGCGAGGTGTTTTTGGGCGACCCTTACAGCAAAAACGGGTGGGGCTGTTGGGCACCGGTAATTGAGAACGCAGTCAATAAATTCATCGGCAAAAATTACACTGTAAAAACAATATACGGCAGCTCCATAGACGAGCTTTGCTCAAAATATATAGATAACGACATTCCGGTGCTTGTATGGGCTACGCAAAATATGGCTCCGGCAAGAAGATACAAGACTTGGTATATCACGGGTACATCCGACCAATTCACGTGGATAACTCCCATGCACTGCCTGCTTCTTGTGGGCTACGATGACAGCGGGTACTACTTTAACGACCCGTTACAATGTAAAAATATGCGTTATGACAAGAGTAAGGTTATATCCGCATACAACGCGTTGAATTGTCAAGCGGTGGTAATTGCACCGAAATCGGCATCCGATGAACCGCCAAGCAGCACAAAGCCCGAAACAACAACATCACCTACAACAAAGCCGCAGAATACGACCGACCCGTCAGCCGCAACAAAGCCGGACACAACGGGCAGTCACGGCACGACATCGGCCACAACCGCTGCGGAAAAAGATACCGCGTCTCCCTTAAAGAATAACGAGCACAATTAAACAAAAGCATAAAAAAGCGAGTGTATTATGGCCAAGCCGAAATACACTCGCTGATTTTTTACTTTGAGTTATCGCTTATTCGGTAATCATAAGCTTCTTGACTATCTGAGTCATTCTGTCCTCGTCAAAGATAACGGGAACGGGATAGAGCGGATTTGCCTCTTTAAGAGCCCTTGATACGATAGTCGGAATATCTTCTTCCTTAATCTGGGTAAAGCCCTTTGGAATATTCATTCTCTCGTTCATGGCATAAACCTCGGCAATGAACTTCTTGGCCTTATCATCATCGCTTGTGCCTTCAATACCGGCAAAGTTGGCAAGCTTTGAAAGCTGCGGATAGATGGCTGCGCCGTATTCCTCGAGCATAACCGGAAGAATAACGGCATTTGCAAGGCCGTGCGGAATACCGTACATACCACCGAGATTATGAGCAACAGCGTGAACGTAGCCTACATATGCTCTTGTGAAAGCCATACCGCCGTAGAACGAACCGAGAAGCATTTGCCCTCTTGCATTTATGTTTTTACCGTCCTTGTAAGCGGTCTCGAGGTTTGCAAATATAATTGCGACCGCCTTTTCTGCATAATCGCGTGTTGATTTTGTATTGCTCTTGCCTATATAAGCCTCAACCGCGTGGGTGAGCGCGTCCATACCCGTTGTGGAGGTGATATGCGGAGGAAGACCTACGGTAAGCTCCGGGTCAAGAACCGCAAACTTCGGACGAAGGCACGGGTCGTTTATGGCATATTTCTCATGAGTCTTGGTATTTGAAACAACAGCGGCAAGAGTGGTCTCTGAGCCTGTTCCGGCCGTTGTGGGTACTGCGAAGAACGGAGGAAGCTTGTGCATAACCTTGAGCTGACCGCGCATCTGCGGAATGGTCTTGTTAGGTCTTACTACTCTTGCACAGGCAGCCTTTGCACAATCCATCGGAGAACCGCCGCCGAAAGCTATCATAGCCTGGCAACCGTTTGCTACGAACTGAGCGCGAGCCTCTTCGATATTTTCAATCGAGGGGTTGGGCTGAACACCGTCATATACGGTATATGAAATGCCGTCCTCTTCGAGCTGTTTGAAAAGCCCGTCAAGAAGATGAAGGCTCATAAGGCCTTTATCGGTGACGATCATAACATTGTTGATACCTTTGTCTTTAATGACGCCGGGAAGCTTTTTGATAGCTCCGGGTCCTGTAAGCAGCTGCGGTTCAGACCAGTCAAGGAACATCATAAAGATTTTCATGACCTTCTGAAAAGCACGGTAATAAGCTACCTTCATTGCCCACATAGATAAACACCATCCCTTTTTGTAAATTATAAATTGAATTTATAGATTAATTCTACCTTTTTTAAGCATTTTTTGCAATAGTATTTTCAAATATTTTCACAGCGCTCTCGCTGTCCGCTTTTATTTGTGCGGAAAGAGACGAAAGGCCGTCAAACTTTTTTTCCGCCCGTAAAAATTCAAGCAAATGCACTTCGGTACCGGTACCGTACAAATCGCCCGAAAAGCCGAGTATGCAAGTCTCGCTGCGAACCGAAGGAGTACCTATTGTCGGACGCCGACCGAAATTTGTCACCGCCGGATAAGCCTTGCCGCCTATTTCTACGTACGAAGCGTAAACTCCGTGCTTCGGCTGCACAAATCCGTCGGGAAAAAACTGATTTATTGTAGGAAAGCCCAGAAGGTGGCCGCGTCTGTCGCCGGCAACCACGGTGAAGTCGTAGGAAAACGGTCTGCCGAGCATTTTCTCCGCCGTTTGCATATCACCGCTTCTTATCGCCTCTCTTATGCGCGTTGAGCTTATTTCTATGCCGTCAAACTCAACCATCGGTGCCACATAAAGCTCTATACCGTATTTTCTGCATAATCTGCGCAGCACCTCAACGTTTCCGGAGCCGTTGTCTCCGAAGGTGTAATTCTCACCGCAGGAGACTGCACCTGCCGAAAATCTTCCGACAAGAATATCACGCACAAAGCTTTCGGGAGACAGGTGCATTATTTCCGAAAAATCTATTTCCAAAGCACCTACGTTCATTTCTCCGAGCAAGCTTTTGCGCAAACCGTCCGTCAGTATTTCGGGAGGAGCCTCGCCCTTGATGCACTTGAGCGGATGAACGGAAAACAACAGCACATACGGCATATATCCGCTCTTTTTAGAAAGCTCTATAACTTTTTGATGCCCCAAATGAAAACCATCGAAGGTTCCGAGGGCTATTGATTTTTTATATTCATTCACCTTGAAGCACCCTCTTTACCGCGAGACATCCCGTTTCGACGTTTTTTTCTCCTATTCCGAGAAACTCATTCTCCGGCGAAAAAACTCTGAAAAAGCCGTCGCCCTTCGGATTTCCTATGCGGTCGAGAAACAGCTCTCCGCCGTTTTTAAATCTGACCGCCTGCGCCGCAGTTACGTGTACCTCTTTGTACTGTGACAAAACTCTTGAAACCGGCATAACATAATTGCCGAGCTCGCCGTTTTCGCATATTTCACGCAGCTTCTCTATCGTAATGCAGTCGTCCGTAGAAAATCCGTTTGCCCTTGTCCTGCGAAGCGACTTGAGAACCGCACCGCAGCCGAGCTTTTTGCCGATATCGTCGGCAAGGCTTCTTATATATGTTCCTGCGGAACAGGTCACATCGAGAGAAAACTCGTTATTCGAAAAATCGTATGCGCGAATTTCGGTTATATTTATCTTGCGCTTTTCGCGCTCAATCTCCTTGCCCTGCCTTGCGAGGTCATAAAGACGAACTCCGTCCTTGCTCACGGCAGAATACATAGGCGGAGTCTGAAGCTGCTCGCCGTAAAAGGAGAGCGCCGCCTCCTTAGCTTCACACGGAGTAACGCTTACCGGGAAGCTGCCCGTTACGGTTCCGGTAATATCAAGCGTATCGGTTGTGACGCCGAGCAAAATTCTCGCTGTGTAGCTCTTTTCATGGTCCGGAATAAGCTCTATAAAGCGCGTCGCCCCCGAGAGGGCAACAGTCAGCACGCCCGTTGCCATAGGGTCGAGCGTGCCTGTATGCCCGGCTTTTTTGGAGCCGGTTATTCTCTTTACCAAATTTGCCGCCGTAAACGACGTCATATTTTCAGGCTTGTCAATGCAGATAAATCCCGTCATGCTTTTTCAAGCTCCGTTTTGATTATTTCAAGAAGCTGCTTTTTGCCGTCGGCATAATCGGCCGAAAAATCACAGCCCGCCGCACGCGCGTGGCCTCCGCCGCCCATCTTGGCGCAAATAGCCGAGGCGTCTACGGGAGCGTAGGTTCTGAGCGATACCTTAAACGTGCCGTCAACCCGTTCTCTAAGCGTAACGCCTACCTTAACGCCCTCGATTTTACGCGGAAGAGAAGCTATGCCGTCACACTCGGTCTCGTTTGAGCCGCTCTGTTTAAACATATCCTTGGTGATTGTGATAACGGCGCATTTCCCGCCGAAGTACATTTCTATCGAATTTAAAACGAGCTCCTCAAGCCGCAAATAAGTTCTGGTCTTTGTTTCAAACATAACTCGGTTTATCTCGTCAAATCGTGCTCCGAGCGAAATGAGCTCCGCCGCCTTAACATGAGTTTCGGGAGTTACGTTTGAATACCTGAAGCAACCTGTGTCCGTTGAGATTCCCGTATACAGACAGTCTGCCGTGCAAGCGTCCGGTTTTACTCCCAGGCACTTTATTACGTCGTAAACTATCTCGCACGCCGCCGCACTGTCTTTAAGACAGAGCATATCGGCATATCCCGTATTTGAAATATGATGGTCTATGCACAGCGGTATTTCGGGGTATTTTTCCGTAAGACGCGCGCCGAGCAGCTTTGAATCGGCAACATCAACCGCCAACACAAAATCGGGAGAAAAATCCATGCTCTTTTGCGGATTGTAATTTTCCTCCGACTCTCCCCACATATACGAATACTTCTTAGGTATGTCGTCGGAGCAATCAACCATAACCGTTTTGCCCATCCCGGAGAGAACGCGTCGGAGCGCAAAAGCACAACCGAGCGTGTCGCCGTCGGGACTGCGGTGCGTCAAAATCAGAATGTTGTCTTTACTTTTGAGAATTTCTGCCGCCTCGGCCTCATTTATCCTCTTCATCGTCTTTTTTCAGAGCCTCAATCTTTCTGAAAATTTCCATACCGTGCTCAACCGAATCATCTGCCGCAAATTTAAGCTCGGGGGCCTTTCTCAAACGAAGTCGTTTTCCGACCTCGTGCCGTATAAGCCCCGTTGCGCTCTCAAGCCCCTTTACAGCCTGCTTTGCGTCATCTATGCCGGAGAGTGAGCTTACAAAAACCTTTGCATAGCTCAAGTCCTGACTTACCTCAACCCTTACCACGGTGAGCATTTTATCTTTTACGCGCGGATCCTTGAGCTCGCGGATAAGCGCAACTATTTCGCGCTTAATATCCTCCGCGACTCTGTCCTTTCTGTATCCTGCCATAGCTTAATTCCTTTCATATAAAAGGAATCAGTCCTTGTATTCCTCCATAACGAATGCCTCGAGGATGTCTCCCTCTTTAATGTCGTTGAATTTCTCAAGACCGATTCCGCATTCGTAGCCGGACTGAACCTCTTTTACGTCGTCCTTAAAGCGCTTTAAGGATGCGATGCTGTCCTCCGAAACAACTATGCCGTCGCGGACAACACGAATTTGTGAATTTCTTGTAATTTTGCCGTCAAGAACGTAGCTGCCGGCTATCATACCGGCGGAGGAGAGCTTAAATACATTTCTTACCTCTGCCTTGCCGAGCGTTACCTCACGGTACTTCGGTGCAAGCATGCCCTTAATTGCGTCGCTTATCTCTTCTATGCAGTCATAGATTATTCTGTACATTCTCATATCTACGCCGTCGCGCTCCGCTATTGACTCGGCTACGGAGTCGGGGCGAACGTTAAAGCCTACTATAATCGCATTTGAAGCCGCGGCAAGCATAACGTCGGATTCGCTTACGGCACCGACGCCGCCGTGTATAACTTTTACCTTGACCTCATCGTTCGAGAGCTTTTCAAGGCTCTGTCTTACAGCCTCTACGGAGCCCTGAACATCTGCCTTGACAATGATGTTAAGCTCCTTAAGCTCACCCTCGTTTATGGATGAGAAGAGATTATCAAGAGTTACCTTCTGGAACTGCTTGAACTGCTCCTCCTTTTGCTCGTGCTTTCTCTGCTCAACAAGCTCACGTGCAAGCTTTTCGTCGGAAACGGCGTCAAATTTGTCACCGCCGGTCGGAACCTCATCAAGACCCATAACCTCTACGGGTACGGACGGGCCTGCCTCTTCAAGCTTTTTGCCGCGCTCGTTTGTCATAACTCTGACTCTGCCCACGGTCGTTCCGGCAACTACGATGTCGCCCGTCCTCAACGTACCGTTTTGTACAAGGAGCGTCGCAACGGGGCCTCTGCCCTTATCAAGCTTAGCCTCTATTACAATACCCTTTGCGGCACGGTTCGGATTTGCTTTAAGCTCAAGCATTTCCGCAACGAGAAGTATCGACTCGAGAAGCTTGTCGATGCCCATATGAGTCTTAGCCGAAACAGGAACACATATTACATCGCCGCCCCATTCCTCGGGAACCAGGTCATACTCGGTGAGCTGCTGAAGAACTCTGTCCGGTGACGCGTCCGGCTTATCCATTTTGTTTATGGCTACAATTACGCTGACTCCCGCGGCCTTCGCGTGGTTTATGGCCTCTATTGTCTGCGGCATTATACCGTCGTCGGCGGCAACTACGAGCACGGCAATATCCGTAGCCATAGCACCTCTCGCTCTCATAGACGTAAATGCTGCATGACCGGGAGTGTCAAGGAAGGTTATCATCTGACCGTTAAGGTTTACTCTGTAAGCACCTATGTGCTGAGTTATGCCGCCTGCCTCGGTCTCTGTTACGGAGGTATTTCTTATGGCGTCGAGAAGCGAGGTTTTGCCGTGGTCAACGTGACCCATAACAACTACTACGGGATCTCTCGGCTCAAGATTCTCCTCTGTATCCTCGGTATCGTCGATAATTCTCTCTTCAATCGTTACTACGACCTCTTTTTCGACCTTTGCGCCGAGCTCGGAAGCCGCTATCGCCGCCGTATCGTAGTCGATAACATCATTGACGGTAGCCATAATGCCGAGAGCCATAAGCTTTTTAATTACCTCGGCAGCTGTCATCTTAAGCTTAAGAGCGAGGTCGCCTACGGTGATTTCATCGGGAATGGTTATCTTAATGTGTCTCTTGGCGCGCTCCGCCGCTATTCTCTTCAGTCTCTCCGCCTCAGTCTCACGCTTATGGCTTCTTACGCCCTGCTGCCTTCTGTACTGCTGAGACTTCTGCTTAAGCTTCTGCTTATGGACGGTGTTGTCGCCGTTGTTGCGGTTGTTTACAGGAGCGATGTTCTCATAACGCTCGTTGTACTTGTCAAGGTCAACTGAGTTGCCTCTTGTATCAACGTGGCGCATTTCGCCCTTGGTGCGCGACTGCATCGGCTTTGAAGGATCTTTTTCCTTCTTTTCCTTTTTGCTCTTAAACGGAGCCGAATTGTCTGTTTTTGCATTTTGCTTCGTTTTGCCCGCATCCGCCTTGGAAGCCGTCTTCTTTGACTCGGCTGCGGATTTTTGCGGCTTTTCCTTAACATCTTCCGCCGATTTCTGCCTTGCAAAATAGCTGTCAAGGCTCTTCGGCGCATTCTGCTTTGAGAGCAAATCAAAAACCAAATCAAGTTCTTTCTCTTCGAGCGCGGTCTGATATTTTTTCTCGCCGTCAAAGTATTTTGAGACAAGCTCTATTAAATCCTTGCTCTGAATATCAAAATCTTTAGCTGCTTCATGTATCTTATATTTTTTTGTCATATATTACTTTCCCTCCCGGATCAATTCTGTTATTTTACGTGCGAAGCCGCCGTCGTTGACCGTTAATACCGCGGTCATCTTGGCGCCGAGGCACCTGCCTAAATCGTTCATTGTACAGCCAAGGGTTAATGCCGGAGTTTTGCCGCCGGTCTTTTCGCAAAGGGAGATAAATTCGTCCTTGAGTCTTTCGGACGAATCGGAGGCCAGAATGCACACTGAGGCTCTGCCTTCTTTTACGGAGGACAGTGCCGCGTCGTGACCGAGACTCAAAGCCGAAGCCCGCCTTGCTATACCGAGCAGCCCTAATGCCCTGTCATTCATTTTCCGAAAGCTCCTTTTCCATCTCGTCGTAAACATCGTCGGGTACCGTCACCGAGAACGCGCGGTCTATCCGCTTTGCTTTGCGCGCCGCCTTGAGGCACTGTGCGCTTTTGCATATATACGCTCCCCTGCCCGCCTTTTTGCCGGTGAGGTCAAGCGAGACCTCGCCCTCGGAGCTTCTGACCACTCTCACAAGCTCCTGCTTAGGCTTTTGGCAGCCGCATCCGAGACATTTTCTCAGAGGTATTTTTTTCTGCTTCATTTTATTCTCCCTTAAACATCAAAAGACTCAGCCTTCGTAAAATCCGCTTTCGGGTTTTATATCTATCTTCCAGCCGGTAAGGCGCGCCGCGAGACGTGCGTTCTGACCCTTGTTGCCTATTGCGAGCGAGAGCTGATTGTCCGGTACGGTAACTACGCAGGATTTAACCTCCGAATCGGGTATCTCTACGCTAAGTACGTTTGCGGGAGCGAGAGCAGCCGCAACAAACTGCTTGGGGTCTTCGCTGTAATTGACTATGTCTATCTTTTCGCCGCCGAGCAGCTCTACTATCTTGTTGACTCTCGAACCTCTCGGACCTATGCAGGCTCCGATGGCGTCAACGTTTTCATCCTTGCTGCTGACCGCCATTTTTGTTCTGGCACCGGCTTCACGTGAAATTGCGTTGATGGTTACGGTGCCGTCGTAAATCTCGGGAACCTCTGTCTCAAACAGACGTTTTACAAGACCCTGATGTGTGCGTGAAATCATAGCCTTCGGGCCTTTTTCCGTATCTCTGACGTCAACTATAAATACCTTTATAAGCTCACCGACGGTAAGCTCCTCGCCGGGAACCTGCTCACCCTTCGGAAGTATTGCCTCTGCCTTTCCGATTTCAAGAGTGGCATTTCCGGTAATCGGGTCTACACTGAGAACCTTAGCGGTGACAAGCTCCTGCTGCTTTGACTGGAACTCCATCATTATCTGACCCTTTTCGGCGTCGCGTATACCCTGACGGATAACGTGCTTCGCGGTCTGAGCCGCTATTCTGCCGAAGTCCTTCGTGTCGAGCATTATCTCGATAATGTCGCCTGCCTCGGCGCCGGGCTTATACTGCTGAGCATCGGCTACGGTTATGTCGGTATCCTCGTCGTCGATTTCGTCAACCACGTTTTTGCGAACAAATACGTTCATTTCATAATTTTCGGGATCAATCTCGCACGAAACTACGTCCTTGCCGTTATAATCCTTGCGGAGCGCAACGATTATGGCGTTCTGTATCTTTTCATAGAGATACTCGGCAGGAATTCCTTTTTCTTTTTCAAGCATCTGCACAGCTTCAAAAAATTCCTTATTCATTTTAATAACCATTCCTTTCAAGGTAGTGCCGTGTTTTTTCGTCACGGCGATTATTGTCTTTTACATATCAAAGTCGTCAAGCTTTACAAACGAAGCTTCCTTCTTTTCAAAGGACATTCCGCCGCCCTCATCGAATTCAACCGTGATAAGACCCGCGTCGTAATCCTTTAATGTGCATTTGTAAACTCTCTTGCCGTTTACGGGGCGTATGAATTTAACTATCACGCGGCTGCCGAGATATCTCGTAAAATGAAAATCCCTTGTAAGCTCGCGCTCAATGCCGGGCGAAGAGACCTGAAGAGAATAGCTTCGGTCTATTGGGTCAGCCTCGTCGAGCGGCTCGTCTAAAGCGTGGCTCATATTTACGCAGTCTTCAATTCCTATGCCGCCGTCCTGTTTATCTATGAATATGCGAAGATACCACTCTGCACCCTCTTTTTGGAAGCGGACGTCCCACAAAATGAGCCCGAGTTCCTCGGCGAGCGGCTGTGCGATATTCCAGACCGTTCCGACGGTACCGGTCAATTTTTCTGCCATTCGATATATCCTTTCATAAAAAAAGTCTTAACAAAACTAAGAGAGCGGGTCGCCCCACTCTCAAACATACGAATATTCTTACTGTGTTATAATACCATATATATATACGGTTTGCAAGCTTTTTTTCAAAGGTCGTCGGAATCCTGCTCCGGCCTTTTGTCGCTGTCTGCGGGATTTCCCGTATAGCTGCCCAAAACATCGGAGTTTGTGGTATCGTTATAGCCGTTCCAAATCTCCGCCATCTCCGTGCCGAGCTCGCTCAGCTTATTAACGGCTTTTCTTGAAGGCTTCTTTTCGTCTTTGTTTTTTTTGCTCAAATTTATCACCCTTTCTTTATGTGATAACATTATTATGCCGAAAAAAAGACAGGATATTTATATATCTTTTTTATTATTTTCAGGTTGACTTTTAATTTTTTAGTTGCTATAATACAAGAGTATATAAGGGGTCATTCCCTAACAAAAAATGAAAGGGTTTGTTTAAGTTATGAAAAAGACGATTTCTGTTATTGTCGCCATTGCCATGATGCTTATGGTAAGCATCCCCGCATTTGCAGGCAATTTCGATGACAACGCCGATCTCACCGCTCAGCAGAAGGTTTTTGCCGAAGTGATTTTCGACGGTCTCAACGCAGGCAACAACACCGCTGATACTCTTGCAAATTATGTAGGCAGCAATCTTGATTACAAGGCTGACGTTACTTCTCCTGACACAATCGCAGACGATGTTTCCGTTGCTTTAGAGGCTGCAAACGCAAAGCTTGCTGCGCCCATTACAGACGAAAATGTCCTCAACACAATGATGCTCAAATTGTACGCAACCATTACCGGCCGCTATCAGGCTGCTAACGGCGAAGGCTCATCAAACATCGGCCCTGGCGGCAGCGGCAGCAACGTGCTCGATAAGCTCTTCCCCGATTTCTCAAACGGCGATTTCAGCGACCTCTTCAAGGGCTTCTCTGATTCGTTCTCTCAGATAGGCGGAGCTATTTCGGGTCTTCTCAGCGGCCTCGGCATCGGCGGCGGCTCGGGCAACAACACCGAGACCACCACAAAGAAGGCATCTACCACAAAGTCAAGCTCTTCAAAATCTTCGACCGCTTCTATCCCGAAGACCGGCGACGTTGCGATATATGCAGTTGCAGGTGTTGCGGTAGCAGCAGGTCTCGCACTTGTGCTCACCAAAAAGAGCAAGGATTCCGACGAGAAATAAGCCGAAGCTTAAAACGTAACTTTTTTAAAACCTCAATCTCGCAAAAGAGATTGAGGTTTTTTTGTTGCGCTTTTACATCATACGTTTGTCGTCAGTAAAAGCTCAATTATAGAGGACAAAAAAAGCGGGACCGCGAATTTCGCGGCCCCGTTCAAAAGTCTTAGGCTAAAAGGAAGTTCAATCAACGATAACGCCTGTTGCGTCGCGTCCTGCCATTACGGCATTTGACTCATCGGTATCAATGTGCATTGCAAGCTTGAACTTCGGGCTTACTCTTACAACAACATCACCGAATACAAGCGAGCGCTCGGGTGAATCAATTTTAACCGATACAACCTGCTTATCTTTTACGCCGTAATTCTCAGCGTCCTCGGGAGTCATATGTATGTGTCTCTTGGCCACGATAACGCCCTCTTTGAGCTCAACTTCGCCCTTGGGGCCTACCAATTTGCAAGCACCGCTGCCTGCAATGTCGCCCGATTCACGAACGGGAGCTGCAACGCCTATTGAGCGCGCGTCGCTTGCGGAAAGCTCAACCTGATCGGCAGGTCTTGTGGGACCCAATATTGAAACAGCCGGGAAGCTGTTTTTAGGTCCTATAACCTGAACTCTCTCTTCGCAGGCGAACTGACCCGGCTGTGAGAGATCCTTCTTCTTTGTAAGCTGATAGCCCTTGCCGAAGAGTATTTCAAGCGTTTCTTCTGTAACGTGAACGTGTCTTGCGGAGGTTTCCACCATTACGGTTTTTTCCATTTTAATTTGCCCCTTTATTTAAGATTTGATTATTTGCTCATTTCGGCTCTTGCAGCCTTGATGTTTGCAACAAATTTCTTACCGGTTTCGGTTATCTGTTTATAGTCGCCGGTCTTGGCTCCTGCTGTGAGCGATGAACCTGCACCTACTGCTACCGCGCCCGCTTTTATCCATTCGCCTACATTGTCGGCGTTAACACCGCCCGTGGGCATCATTTTGGCATAGGGAATAGGTCCGCGAATGTCCTTTATGATTTTCGGTCCGAAAAGGTCGGCAGGAAATACCTTTAGTATATCCGCTCCGTTTTCCATGGCAAGCAAGCCCTCGCGTACCGACATAATTCCCGGCATCATCGGAACTCTGTAACGATTGCACAGATGAAGCGTGTCAAGGTCAAGAGCGGGGCTTACTATATACTGAGCACCCGACAGCATTGCTATACGAGCGGTTGTTGCATCGAGCACCGTGCCTGCGCCGAGGATTATCTCGTCCGGTGTGTAGCGCTTTGCAAGTTCCTCTATGACCTTGTCTGCGTGTGGAACGGTAAACGTCAGCTCTATGGCTGCAACTCCGCCCTCGATGCAAGCATCGGTAATACGAATCGCTTTGTCCGTGCTCTCGGCGCGGACTACCGCAACTATGCCGCAGTCCTGAATTTTTGTAAGTATTTGTTCTTTATCCATTAGTAACATCTCCGGATATATTTATTTTAAAATTTAGTCTTGCTCCTTACGCACAGCCTTAATATTAACTCGAAAAGCCAAGGGCACTCAGTTCGGTCGCCGAAAAGTCCTGATATGCGAGATTGGTCGCCGAAAAGTCATAAGATGCGTAAGATTTTACCACTTGATTTCAAAGGGAAAAGATTTCGTGTATTACGGCTTTTTGATGCCCCGAAGCATATTTTTGATATGCGAGTTCGGTCGCCGAAAAGTCTTGATATGCGTAAGATTTTACCACTTGATTTCAGAGGGAAAAGATTTCGTATATTACGGCTTTTTGATGCCCGAAACATATTTTTGATATGCGAGATTGGGCGCCGAAAAGCCCTGCTATGCGCAGGATTTTACCACTTGATTTCAGAGGGAAAAGATTTCGTGTATTACGGCTTTTTGATGTCCCGAAGCATATTTTTGATATGCGAGATTGGGCACCGAAAAGTCGTAAGATGCGTAAGATTTTACCTCTGAACGCGTGCACCCGCGCCGGATACGATATTCTCTACTTCCTTGAGCGACGCCATAGATGTGTCACCGGGTGTGGTCATTGCGAGAGCACCGTGGGCTATGCCGTAATTTACGGCTTTGTCCGGGTCGCCGGTGGTCATAAGGCCGTAGATAAGACCGGAGGCAAAGCTGTCTCCGCCGCCGACGCGGTCCATAATTTCAAGCGACGGAAGAGACATTCCCTTATGAACGCTGCCGTCGGCATAGAGCATTGCGGACCAGTCGTTTATTGTTGCGGTTTTCACTGTGCGCAAGGTGGTGCCGATAGCCTTGAAATTGGGGTACACCTTAACGACTTCGGAAAGCATTTTGCAGTAGCCGTCGATATTGAGCTTTTTAAGATTTGCGTCATTGCCCTCTACTTCAAAGCCGAGGCAAGCGGTGAAATCCTCCTCATTGCCTATCATAACGTCTACATATTTTGCTATCTTCTTATTTACTTCCTGCGCCTTTTCCTTGCCGCCGATGTCTTTCCAGAGGGACGGACGGTAATTGAGGTCGTAGGAAACGATTGTTCCGTATTTTTTGGCTGTTTTAACAGCCTCTATAACAACCTCTGCGGTAGTTTCGGAAAGTGCGGCAAAAATTCCGCCGGTGTGAAACCAACGAACGCCGAGCTCGCCGAAAATGTGCTCCCAGTCAATATCGCCGGGCTTTAATTTCGAAACAGCGGTATTTCCGCGGTCGGAAACACCGAGAGCACCTCTTATGCCGAAGCCACGCTCCGTAAAGTTAAGACCGTTGCGAACAGTTCTTCCTATACCGTCATACGGGACCCATTTTATAAGTGAAGTGTCAACTCCGCCCTCTAACATAAAGTCCTCTACGAGCCTGCCGACCTCATTGTCGGCAAGAGCCGTAACAGCCGCGGTACGCATACCGAAGCAACGTCTGAGTCCTCTTGCGACATTGTATTCGCCGCCGCCCTCCCATGCTCTGAAAGAACGCGCGGTTTTGATTCTGCCCTCGCCGGGATCAAGTCTCAGCATTATTTCGCCGAGCGAAATCATATCATATTTGCAGGAAGCTGCATCTTTTAAATTAAGATTCATAATATTCTCCCATAAACGGAGTTTAAACTCCGGAATAAGCGTTAAATCCACCGTCAACCGGAATTGTAGTACCGGTTATAAAGCCCGAATAATCCTCATCACAGAGGAACAAAAGCGTGCCGTCAAGCTCGCTCGGCTCACCGAAGCGTTTCATCGGAGTTGCAGCGAGGATTTTGCCGGTGCGTGCCGTGGGCGTGCCGTCCTCGTTCCAAAGAAGTGCTTTATTTTGATTGGTCGAGAAGAAGCCCGGCGCAATGGCATTAACTCTGATACCTACATCGGCAAAATGAACGGCCATAAACTGCGTGAAGTTTGAAACAGCCGCCTTTGCAGCCGAATATGCCGGTATCTTCGTTAGCGGACGATAGGCATTCATAGAAGAAATCATAACTATGCAGGTGTTTTCTTTCTGAGCCATATCGCGCGCAAATACCTGAGTCGGAATAAGCGTTCCGAGGAAATTGAGGTTAAACACAAACGAAATACCCTGTGGGTCAAGATCAAAAAATGTCTTGATGTTATCGTCGTGCTGAGTAAAATCTATCTTTTCGAGAGTTTCTTTGGTCGTGGTACCCTTTGGGTTGTTACCGCCCGCTCCGTTGAGGAGAATGTCGCAGGTGCCGAGCTTTTCGTTTACAACCTCACGCGCCTTCTGCATACTCTCGGGGTCAAGCACGTTGCAGCCTACGGCAATTGCCGTTCCGCCGTCTGCGGTTATCTCATCTACAACCTTTTGAGCCGCCGCTTCGTTTAAATCAAGCACGGCTACCTTTACGCCCTGCTTTGCGAGCACCTTTGAAAAGTCTCCGCAGAGAACTCCGCCGCCGCCCGTTACTACCGCAACTCTGCCATTTAAATTTTCGTGTTTCATAAAGTCAAGTCCTTTCGGTTCGTACCTTTAATTACTTTTTTGATTTCTCTACGGCTTCCCATAATCCGTTAAGGTATGCGGCGCCGAGTGCTCTGTCGTAAAGACCGTAGCCGGGTCTTGCGACTTCGCCCCAAATCATTCTGCCGTGGTCGGGACGCACATATCCGTCAAATCCGACATCCTGAAGAGCCTTTACAATCTCGTACATATCAAGTGATCCCTCACTCGACTTATGAGCCGTCTCGTTGAAATGTCTGTCCGAAACCTTGATGTTGCGAAGGTGAGCAAAATAAATCCTGTCGCCGAATTCGCGTATCATAGCAGGCAAATCATTGTCTTTGTTTGCACCGAGAGAGCCCGTGCAGAAGGTGATTCCGTTATATTTTGACGGAACAATATCAAAAAGTCTGCGATATGACTCACGCCCGGTTATAATACGCGGCAGGCCGAATATTCCCCATGGCGGATCGTCCGGATGTATAGCCATTTTGACGTCGCACTCTTCGCACACGGGCATAAGTCTGTTAAGAAAATATTCAAGGTTGTTCCAAAGGTCCTCGGAAGTCACATTTTTATATTTTTCAAACAGTTCCTTTATTTCACCCATACGTTCCGTTTCCCAGCCGGGCATCGCATAGCCGTTTGAATTATTATCTATCTCGCGGAACATATCCTCGGGGGATTTGCCCTCTATCTGTGCGCCGTCATAAGAAAGGCACGTGGCGCCGTCGCCCATATCCATGGCAAGGTCGGTTCTTGTCCAGTCGAAAACAGGCATAAAGTTATAGCAAATAACCTTAACTCCGACCTTTGCGAGATTTCGTATGCTCTCAATATAATTATCTATATATTTATCTCTTGACGGAAGACCTATCTTTATATCCTCGTGAACATTTACGCTCTCTATACATTCCATGGTAAAGCCTGCGGCAGCTATTTCGTCACGCATTGCGGTAACGTCCTCAAGTGGCCACACTTCTCCTGCCGGCAGATAGTGAAGAGCCGGTACTATACCTGTTACACCGGGAATTTGTTTTATCTGCTCAAGGGTTACGGTATCCTTATCCTTACCGAACCATCGAAAGGTCATCTGCATAAATATGCCTCCTTTTTGCTTTTTTATATTTTATCACTATCACATCGATATATCAATGAATTTAAGCGAAAACAAGACGTCGAAAAGAAAAAAATATCGCTCAAAAACATAAAGAGCCGCAAGAATAAAGCTCTTGCAGCTCTTGTGTTAAAGCGAATCAGTTCTCAATAAAATATTTTTCGTACCAGAGAATGAACGAATAAACAGACCAGATCTTTTTCATATTGTGCGCCGTGCCTGCCTTGTGTTCATTTAAAAGCTTCATTATATAGTCGCGGTTAAAGAATTTTGCCGCAACCTCGCCCTCGAATTTTTCCTTGACCATATTGTAATACTCGTCACGACGAAGCCAATCGTTGAGAGGCGTTAAAAATCCGGTTTTTCTCATAGCGGCAGTCTGCGGAGGAAGCTCCTTTGCGGCTGCGCCTCTGAGAGCTAACTTTGTCGTCTCTTTATTGACGCGGTATTTTGACGGTATTTGAAGTGCTATTTTAAGCATTTCCCTGTCAAGGAACGGAACGCGAAGCTCGAGCGAATTTGCCATACTCATTCTGTCGGCTTTTACGAGTATATCCTGAACAAGCCATGTGCGAATATCGGCATACTGCATTTTTGTAACGTCGTCCTCGTTTTTGACCTCGTCGAAGAACGGCTTTGTGTAAACGGCGGGATCCTTTGACGGAATGTGCTTTGCGAGCACCTTATCGACATCCTCGTGGTTGTACACGTAGTTGTTGCGGATATAGCGTTCCTCAATCGGGTATCTGCCGCGGGTCAAAAACCTCTTGCCGTGGAACGAGGGCATTTTTTCGGCAATACCGCCGAGCATATTGCGAAGGCCCTGCGGCAAGCGCATATATTTTGCGAAATCAAGCGGCTCTCGGTAATAATGATAGCCGCCGAAAAGCTCATCGGCACCCTCGCCCGACAAAACGACCTTTACCTGCTGCGAAGCGAGATTTGCAAGGAAATACAGTGCTATCGCAGAGGGGTTCGGGAGCGGTTCGTCCATATAATACTGAACCATGGGAGTAATGTTAAAATACTCCTCGGCGGTTATTTTTTTGGAAAAATTCTTGACGTTTTCGTGCTTTGCAAATTCCTGTGCATGGGATAGCTCCGAATATTTTTCCTCAGCGTAGCCTACGGAAAAGGTTTTAACGTCGTTGCGCTTTGCCATTTCATGAACGACATAGCTTGAATCCACGCCGCTTGAAAGGAAGCAGCCTACTTCAACGTCTGAAATACCGTGTGCCACAGTCGAGCCCTTGAATGTCTCGTCAATAAGGTCTTCCCAATATTCAATGGACTTTGTATCGTCAATCGAATATTCGGGAGTGAAATATCTTTTGGTTTCAAATTTGCCGTCCGAGAAAGTGAAATAACTGCCGGGCTCCATCTTATATACGTTTTTGAACATAGTCTCGGTAGTCGGGATATATTCAAAGCAGAGATAATCAGAAAGTCTCTCCTCGTTGAGCTCTTTCTCAAACAGCGGATTTGACAAAAACGACTTTATCTCGGAACCGAAAAGGAAGTTTCCGTTTTTGAGATAATAGAAAAACGGCTTTATGCCGAATATGTCACGCGCGCCGAAGAGCTTTTTCTCGGTGCTGTCCCAAATTACAAAGGCAAACATTCCGCGCAGCTTGTTTAAAAGCTCACAGCCGTATTCCTCATAGCCGTGAAGCAAAACCTCGGAATCGGTCTTTGTGCGAAAAACGTGACCTTTTTTTATAAGCTCTTCTCTTATGGGCTGATAATTGTAAATCTCGCCATTGAATACGAGAACCTTTGTGCCGTCCTCGTTAAGTATCGGCTGGCTGCCGCCGTCAAGGTCTATTATACTCAGGCGACGGAATCCGAGCGAAACGGACGAATCCACATAGTAGTCGTCCTGATCCGGGCCGCGGTGGCGTATGCGATCCGCCATATCCTTTATAATTTTTTCGTTCACAGACTTATCCGGTGTGTCGTTGACATACCCTACAAAACCACACATATATTGTTCCTTCCGTTATTCCTTGATTTTCTTACCGCAAAGATCTATGCTTCTGCGCGCAAGAACCTCCATGGAGTCTATAATTTTGCTGTCTTTTTTTGAAAGATTGAAGTCCTTGTCAATTATCGAAAGCTCGGTGCAGCCGAGTATAACGGCGTCGCACCCCTTCTTTTTCATATCGCCGATAATTCTCATAAACTCAAATATATCGACCTTTTCGCCCGCCTTGACCTCACCGTAAATGATGTTCATAAGCGACCTTTTGTCCTCTTCGTCGGGGAATTTACAATCAATCGAATACCTGTCGGCAACACGCTCGTAAGATCCCGACTTGATGGTTCCCTCTGTTGCCAAAACTCCGAGTGTTTTAAGCCCGGGGACTGTCTTAATTGCGTATTTTACAGTCTCCTCTATAATGTTGATTATCGGAATATCTACGTTTTTCTGTATCTCGTCATAAAAATAATGCGCCGTGTTACAAGGGATGACTATATAATCACACCCTGCAGCCTGAAGCTTTTTTGCGTCGGCAATCATAACGGGAAGCGGATTCGGCTTTGAGTGGTCGAGTATATAGTCCGTTCTGTCAGGTATTGCTCCGTGGTTTAAAATAACCATGGATATATGCTCCTGATCGGTCTTGGCGTCAGTCATTTTAACGACAAGGTCCGCAAAATATATGGTAGCGAGCGGCCCTACACCGCCCAGAACACCGAGAGTTTTTTCTTCCATTTTTTGAGGTGTCCTTTCTTTTTACTCTGTTTGTGAGCTTAGTTGTTTTTATGCTAAATGCAATTTACCGCAATTTTCGCTGTCGCCGAGAACACATTTTACAAGGGTACTCGAGAGGACAATAAAAGCGTGCGGGGTGCGCATTATCTTTAGAAACCTTAATACCAAAGGAACCTTAATACCAAATATTTCTGAGAATGCGTGCAGCCGTGCGTTTTTAGCGTTCCGAAGTGTACAAGGGTACTCGAGAGAACGATAAAAGCGTGCGGGGTGTGTATTTTCTTTAGAAACCTTTGCTAAATATTTCTGAGAATGCGTGCAGCCGTGCGTTTTTGACGCCCCGAAGTGTACGAAGGTACTCGAGAGGGCAGCAAAAAAGTGCGGGGTGCGTATTATCAGAAATATTTACGGAATTTACGGAACTGATTGATATAAGCCGCTCTCGCGTAAAAATTATGCTTGAGGTTGTGGTCGGCGGAGTAGAACAGAGGCTCGGAAACCTTGCCCTCGGACCAGAGCTTTAAAGCGAGAGATTTGAAATCGCTGTCGGGAACGTATTTTTTAATTACGCCTTTCGGAACAACCGTATAGAGATTTATATTGTCGGCTACGGTGTAATCGTCAAGCTTGTTATAAATATAGTCGTCAACAATCCATTTGACGGTATTAAAGCCGCTGCCCGTAACATAGAAATTGCTTCTGCCGAGACGGACGTTTATTTCAAAGAATTTAAACTTACCGTCACGCTCATCGTATTTTATATCGAAGTTTGCAAAGCCCGTGTAGCCGATATGCTCAAGGAACTTTGTTGCGGCGGCCACTATTTCGGGATTCACCTCGTTGACTATGGCAACGGGGTTGCCTATCGCCGTGGGCGTGTGATCCTCAAGCAGAGTTCTGCCGAGAGATGCGAAACGAACCTTGTGGTTTTGGTCACAATAGCAGGTTAAAACGCGCATATAGGTATCGTCGCCGGGTATGCAATCCTGTATGAGGAATTTGTAGTCATAGCTTGATTTTTCAAGCTTTGCGAGCATATCGCGAAGTTCCTTTTCATTGTTGAAGCGGAACACCTTTTTCTTACCGTCGAATTTGGCATAATGATACATAGCCGAGTTTGCGGGCTTTGCTATAACGGGATAATCAAAGTCAAACTTTAGATCGTTTTCCTTGCCGCACTCATAGACATATGTCTTGGGATAATTAAGGCCGAGCTCTTCAAAAATCTCATAGAATTTGTCTTTGAGAACTATTTTATTTAAGAGGTCAACGTCTATATACGGGATGATATAGTACGGAGACAGCTCTTTTTTGCTCTCTATGAGCGCTCTGACGTACCAGTCGCCGCAGCCTAATACAATAAGCTTCTTTTTGCCCTCAAATTCCTTGCCGACTTCAATAAGATGCTTAACCAGCACATCCTTGTTTTCAAGACCGGGGAATATTCTGTTTTCTATAATATCGGAATTAGCTATGTAACCGCCCTCCGACATACTTAACACGAGTGATTTGATGCCGTATTCCTCGTGAAAGCTCCTCGCGAGGGAATAAGCGGTTATATCGGCTCCGAGTATTACCGGTAAAAATTCCTTTTCCTGGAACTGCATAGAAAAACCTTCTTTTCCATAATATATACTCTGTTATTATAAGATATAACCAAATCTATGTCAACAAAAAAGGACGTTTAAAAAGACCTAATCGCCGATTACGCGGACGTTTCGGAGCAAGCGAAATTTTCAACGTTTTCAGCCGAAATCGAGCGAGGCGTAAAACTGCCCGATTTTTTACGCCCCACCCGATATTACAATTAACCGAGGTACTGTTTCATTTTTTGTATGCTGTTTTCCTCAAGCTTAATCAAATTCTCACCGAGTTTTCGGCAATCCTCAGGGGTATCGCCGTATTCCTTTAGGGTTCGCGACATATCTATAACGCCCATCATACTGCCCTGCATCATCATTTCGGCGATTTTATCGGGGCTTTTGTCAAATGCCGTATTCATCTGTATACCCGACCAAACTCCGAACTGCGCCAGCGGTCCCTTTTCCTTAGGCAATTTGTTTTCCTTTGCGAGCAGATTTACAGCCTCGCCCGACAAATCGGTATAATCCCTGTGCTCGCTCTGAAGCTCCGACAAAAGGCTCGGGTCCTCAACCTTTTCGGTTATCATTGAAATGGATTCGCAGCACATCTCGGCATTTTCGTATACCTTATTTAAAAATTCTTCGGTTCTGCTTTTTTCCTTCAAGTGTATCTTCCTTCCTTTTTTGCCGAAAAAACGGATTTTTTTATTATTATCCCAAAGCAACAGGGCTTTATACTGTTTACATTTTAAGGTTTTTAAACTATAATATGTATTAAACAGCAGTAAGAAAGGTTAAGGTGATTTTCATGGGCAAGCTTAACAAATTCACAGCGTTTATGGGAAATAAATTCCAGCCGGTATTCGGCAAGATAGTATATAGAAATATGCGGAGGAAACCGATAGTTCCGAAAGAGCTTAAAAGGCTCTCGGACTTAGCACCGCTCGATAAGGACAAGGTTCAGCTCGTAGCGCACCGCGGACTTTCGGGAGCATATCCCGAAAACACCGCTCCGTCGTTTGAGGCGGCAGGCAAGCATGGCGGATATTTCGGCCTTGAATGCGACACGCACATGACAAGAGACGGCGTTTGGGTAATTATGCATGACCCGGATGTTTCGACCATATACAGCGGCACGGGCGACGTTAAAGAGCTTTCATTTGACGAAATTGAAAGAATGCACGTCGCAAGAGGCTCCAATGCCGATAAATTCCCCGGGCTCAAAGCTTGCACGCTTCAGGAATACATCGACATCTGCAAAAAGTATAATTGCCACCCGATAATCGAAATCAAGGATCCGCGCAAGGACAAAATGCAGGATTTCTACAATGTGCTTCTAAAAAACGATCTGCTTAAGGACGCCGTTATAATTTCGTTTATACTCGACGACCTTAAAGAGCTGCACGATATAGACCCGACGCTTAATATGTGGTATCTCGTAAACTATCTCGACAGCAAAAACATTAAAGATGCGAGAGACGCAGGCTGCAGCGGTATGGACTTCTCGGCGGAATTTAACGCCTGCCGTCCCGAGTGGATACGCAAGGTTCATGACAACGGTCTTAAAACCGCCTGCTGGACGGTTGACAACCGAGAAATGCTCGCCTCAATGATAGACGCCGGCGTAGAGTACATCACGACAAATTCCATTCTTCCGGAATAACAGACACAAAAGCAAGGAGACTTTATGGCAAGATTTTGTCCGCTTTTTTCCGGAAGCTCCGGCAACTCAATATACATAGGCAATAACGACGGCGGAATACTCGTAGACACGGGAATGAGCGCAAAAAAAATCGGCGAAGCACTCTTTAACATAGGCGTCGCCCCGGAGAGTTTAAACGCCGTTTTTGTCACACACGAACACTCCGACCATATAAAGGGCTTGCGCGTATTCGCTTCAAAATATCACATAAAGGTATACGGAACAAAGGGTACGCTCTCGGCACTTGACGATATGGGCATATTAAACGGCAAATTTGAGACGGAGGAGGTCTCGTTTTCCGGTAACGAAGCAGGTCCTCTTTTTGTGACCCCGTTTCACACCTCGCATGACGCGAGAGAAAGCTGCGGATACAAAATAGACTGCAGCGACGGCAGAAAAATCTCCATAGCCACCGACCTCGGTGAAATGACCGAAGAGGTTTTTTCGGCAGTAAGCGGCTCAGACCTTGTTATGCTTGAGTCAAACCACGACGTTATGATGCTCGAAAACGGCCCTTACCCGTATTCTCTGAAAAAGAGAATTCTCGGCAAAAAAGGACACCTTTCCAACGACGCGTGTGCAAGCACCGCCGAAAGGCTCGTAAGCGGCGGTACCACGAGAATTTATCTCGGCCACTTAAGCCGCGAGAACAATATGCCGGCTCTCGCATATCAGACCACGTGCTCGGCACTTACCATGGCGGGAGCAAAAGAGAACAGCGACTATATACTCAAGGTTGCAAAGCCCGTCTGCGACGAGAAAGCGATGATATTATGATAAGCGTTACCGTTATAGCACTCGGCAAGCTCAAGGAAAGCTATATGCGCGATTTTTGCGCAGAGTACGAAAAACGGCTCAAGGCGTTTTGCAAAATAAACATAACAGAGCTAAGTCCCGTACGTCTTTCACAAAATCCGAGCGAGGGTGAAATAAAAAAGGCTCTCGACAGCGAGGCTGCGCTTATAAAATCCAAAATACCGTCCGGTGCTTATGTATTTTCGATGTGCATTGAAGGCAGGCAGATGTCAAGCGTTGACTTTTCCGAAAAAATATCCGCCACTGCGCTGTCCGGCAAAAGCAATATAGCCTTTATTATCGGCAGCTCCTTCGGACTCAGTGACGAAATCAAAAAAATGTCGGATTTTAAATTTTCAATGTCGGAAATGACCTTTCCGCATCAGCTCGCGCGTTGTATGCTCCTTGAGCAGATATACAGAGCATTCGAAATATCTTCCGGCGGAAAATACCATAAATAAAAAATTCAAAAGGATTGGGTGATTATTATGTTTTGTACAAATTGCGGTGCGGCTTTACCGAACGGTGCGGATATATGCCCGAATTGCAACCGACCCGTCAGCCGGTCAAGCTTCGCACAAGGAGAAGCCCCTGTATCAAATGTGAATTATAACGGGCAAAACGCTCCGTACAGACCGGAGAGCTGTAATCAGAATTACAACAGCCCCTCGGGAAACACAAACGGCTTTTACGGCTCTCAACAAAACAATCCCGTAAACAACACATATAATGCTCCGGTAAACGGAGCCGCTTATCAGCAAAACCGACCGGAGCAATACAATCAGTACAGTCAAAACGGCGGAGCCTATAATCCGCAGACATATCGTAATCCCAACGAAAAGGCAAACGTGGGGCTGTGCGTTGTCTCGGTGTTTTTTCCGATTGTCGGTCTTATACTTTTTTTGGTGCAGAAAAACGATACTCCGCGCGCCGCAAAATCATATCTTCTTTGTGCCGCAATAAGCTTCGGCGTGCAGGTGCTTTTAAGTATAATTGTTATGGTGATCATGTGGACAGCGGTATGGGCAGCTGTACCGTACATCGACGACAGTTTTTCTTATGACTACGACTATGACTATGACACTGCAACAAATCTGTTTACGGCATTGATTTCGCCCGTAAGACTCTTCTTTATGAAATGATATAATTTATACGAATTACAAAGCACCGCCCGGCCAAAGACCGAGCGGTGCTGTTTATTTTATTATATTATGCCGCCGAGCTTATCAGCCCTCGGTCGGCTCAAGTATACCGTAGCCGCCGTCTGCACGCTTATAAACCACATTTACGTCGTCCGTGTCGGCATTGCGGAACATATAAAACTCGTGTCCGAGCATATTCATCTGAAGTATGGCCTCCTCGGATGATTGCGGCTTTAAAATAACAGCCTTCGTTCTGACTATGTCATACTCTTCCTCAGCGGAGTCGTCAGCCGAATTAAACGCCTCGTCAAAGGATACATCGCGTATGCGCTTTGCAAGTCTTGTCTTGTTTTTTCTTATCTGACGAATGAGTGAATCAACACATTTATCAAGCGCGTCCTCAAGGTCCTGTGAGCGCTCCTGACTTCTGAATATAAAACCGCCCTTTGAGAGCGTTATCTCAACAATTTTAATGTTTTTTTCCACCGTAGCGGTAACCTTGGCATCAGCTTCGGGTCCGAAAAACTTTTCGACCTTTTTGAGCTTTAATTCCGCCCTTTCTTTGAAGGATTCTCTCGGTGTGCATTTTCTGCCGATAATGGTAATGTTCATTAAGACATCCCCTTATTTATATATTCAAAGGCCGAGGCCCTTGTTGCGACAATACGCTGAATTTCTTTAGCTTGATTTGATTATAGCATATATTTACAGTAAAATAAAGACATTTTTTAAATTTTTTGTTAATTTTAAATAAGCGGTGATTGTAAAAAAGCGGTGCCCACTTTAGGGCGCCGCTCGTTTCTCTTAATTAAATTGTCTTTTCGGCGTGGCGCGTTACGTGGCAGCCTATATTCACGGCTGCGGGAAGCCCGGCTATGTGCGTCGGTGCCGCCTCAATGTTTACGGCAAGAGCCGTGGTTTTGCCGCCGAAGCCCTGAGGGCCTATATTCGTCGTGTTTATGCGGCGCAAAAGCTCCTGCTCCATCTCGCGGTAAACAGGGATTTTGCTTCTCTCGCTTACGGGGCGGCAAAGTGCCTTTTTTGCGAGATATGCGCAGTATTCAAAATCTCCGCCGAAGCCTACGCCTATCACCATAGGAGGGCAAGGATTCCCCCCGGCAAGCTTCACCGTTTCAAGCACAAAATCCATAAGATCGTCCTTTGAGGCGGAGGGCGTAAACATTTTAAGCCTGCTCATATTTTCGCTGCCGAAGCCCTTCGGAGCGACGGTAAGCTTTATTTTGTCACCCGGGACTATTCTTGTGTGAATTACGGCAGGCGTATTGTCGTTTGTATTAACTCTGTCGAGCGGATCACGCACTATTGACTTGCGCAAAAGCCCGTTTGTGTAGCCTCTTGAAACACCCTCGTTTACGGCATTTTCAAAATCACCGCCGACAATATGCACGTCCTGACCCACATCGCAAAAAATTACCGCCATACCGGTATCCTGACAAATAGGCAAATCAAGTTCCTTTGCCGCGTCGAGGTTTTCAAGCAAAGTGCCCATTATCTTTTTGGGCAGCTCATCGGTCTCGGATTTTTCGGCACAGGATATGCAGCCGCACAAATCGTCCGGTAAAATTTTATTGGCTTTTATGCAAAGCTCCTCTACGGCTTTGATTATTTCGCCGACATCTATTTCTCTCATATTTAGCTCCATAAAAACAGGCAGACAAATACTTGCCTGCCGTACATTTTATTTTCTTCTTGAATACGAGCCGCGTTTTCCGTCCGTGGCACGCTTAAGGTCTGTCATTTTTTCGTCGCTGACCTTTTTGAATCTGTCCATCATATCTTCAAAAGACATAGGACCGTCCTTCTTTTCGGACGGCTGACCCTTCCAAACGTTGGGAGTGCTGTTTCTGTGCCCCTTATTTTGGCGGAAAGAACGTTCACCCTGCGGCTGCTGCTGCGCCGGCAATGCTTTTTTGATGGAAAGGCTTATTTTGCCCTCCGGCGTAATGTCAATTACCTTTACCTTGACCGTTTGATTTTCTTTCAGATGCTCGTGAATATCACTTACATAAGACTGCGAAACCTCCGAGATGTGAACCATACCCGTAAGATTGCCCGGCAGGCTTATAAAAGCTCCGAAATTTGTGAGTCCGGTAACCTTGCCTTCAAGTATTTCCCCTACTTCGACCATAAAAGAATTTTATCCTCCCCGTGAGCCAACCTCTCAGTTGCCCGGTGTAATATCATAGTATACCTTTTCATCAGGCATAACGTATCCGAGTTTTTCGCGTGCAACACGTTCGATATAATCTTCCTGACTGCCGCCGTCAGCTACCTTTTGCAAGCGTTCGTTTTCGGCGAGCTGCTGCTCATACTGGGCAGAAACCTGCTCCGCCGTTTTTTCCCTCTCCTTAATTTTGAGCTGCGTATCGATAAGACTTATTGTAAAATACCCGACCGCAAGCACCAAAAGCAAGGTAAGTATGAAGCTGTGCTTGGCTTTACCTTTTTTCTTCTTTGCTTTTACCGCTCTTTTTTCGGCAGCCATTTTGCTTCACTTCCTTCCGCATTTTCGGATAATTGCGCTTATTATTTAATTGATTATACAACAAAGAGCCGCATAGTTTCAAGTGGATTTTTGATTTTTTTGCCGCTTTTACCGCTTTTTTTCGACTTTTTTGTGATATTTTTCCAAAAACTCGCTTAAAAAACCCAAATAGCTTTAAAAACGGAGCTGCAAGGGCCTTAAAAATTTTAATAAAAAAGCCTTTAACGGCTTCGGTAACGCGCTCGGAAAATCGGACCGCAAACACGCCGAACGTAATGTAATATATAAAAAACCCGAGCATCTCTCCGAAAACCACATACGCCATAACCATACCGTTTGTTATAACGAGCGAAAATATAAATGTCATAAGGCCGGCAAATGCCGAATACAATATGTCAAATATCAGCACCGTGCGTTTTCCGCCGCCGAAAATAAGGCGTATCGTTCTGACAACGTCATACAATACGCCTATACAAAATCCAAAGCCGAGCGACAGCAAAAAATTTGTCGTCTGCCGCGGCATACCGACTATGTAATCCATCAGCGGAACACCCTGCTCCAAAATCCGCCCTCCTGCGTCGGCTTGCTGTCGGAGTATGAGAGAGAGCTGATGTTTCCCTCTATCATAATTTCCCCGACCTCAAGACTCAAGCGGTTTATATGAAGACCCTCGCCCTTCACCGTAAGCTCGCCCATATCGGTAAAAACGATTACGGTCTGTTCGTCAAAGCTGTCCACATCGGAAATTCCCGAAACCGTAAGTGTATGTCTGTCCTCCATAATGACATTATGCGGAGCTTTTATGCCCTCGGCGGCACCTACCGCAGCTTTACTGCCGTTCATAACACAACCTCCTTTACTTTGTACAAGTATATGCCGCAGGTCGTGTTTTTATGTGCGTTACGGTACAGCGGACAAGAAACGCAGCGGCTTATATAATCCGCGCAAAAAAACATCGCCCCAAAAAACGGAGCGATGAAAAAATCACTTAATAAGCGACATTAAAAGCCGCGGATTTCGCGTAGTGATGTTATCGGGAGCAAGGCTCAAAACATACAGCATAAGCGGTTTTTTATCCACAGTCCAAACCGATACCGAAAGCCCACACTCGTGCATAACCTCAACCAAGGCCTTTGACAAATATGTGTATTTGCAGTTTATGCCCACGGCTCCGGCGTGCTTTATTTCATCTGCCGTCCGACGTAAATACTCCTTATCGCGAAGCCTCAGTACATTTAGCTTCATATTGAGATAATACGGTATTTCCGGCGCGTATTTTTTGACCTTTGCCGCGTTATCTTTCTCAACTCCCGTAAAGAAGCATCTGCCTATAAGCCCTGCTTTTTTTACGATGCTTTGTATTTTGTCAAGATTTTCAAATACCTTTAAATCAAGATTTTGCAAAACCGTGCTCGAATTTGACGCTATGTAATACTGCGCCTCGGCAAAGAGCAAGCCGCCGTCTCCTGCCGATTCGGCGTGCATAAAGACCGGCGTTCCGTCAGTCCTGAGCGTTAAGTCATTCTCTATTACGGGGACGTCCAAAAAAATCGCCCTTTGTATAGACTCTATGGAATTGTCGGGGCTACCGTCGCAGCCGGTGTGAGCGGTGACTGTAAAGCCATGCGGCAAGGAAAGCTTTTGCTCTTTAAGCTTTTGATATTTTGCTCCCAAGGCAGCCGCTCCGAAAGCGGAGAACACGGCGGCAAATCTAAGAAAAAACCTGAATTTCATTTAATCACCTTATTTTTGCGGAAGCACCGCATTCCAATCCTCGGGCGGCGCGTCATACATTGAGGACAAAACCGCGTCAAGTATTCCTTTTATTTTACCGTCCTTGTCAAACGGCCTTACAAGCTTTTTTATTCTGCCCATAAAGGCATCCATTGCTCCGTACTCGGGTGTCCCCGGATAAAACGGCTCGTCACCGTGATAAAGATTTATCATTATCTGCAAAACAAGGTCCTTCAGGACTATTCCGCGCGCTCTGTCGTCTATTTTGCCGGATACTCCGAGATATTTAGCCGCCGCTCCGACGGTACGATTGTTTAAAAGCGTACCGATTATCTTCAGCGGCACCTTTAATTTGTAAACCGTCTCTGCCGTCATACTGAAGCTCGGTGCCAAGTCTGCCAGATGGTCTATATCATAAGCCGTTGATGATATTATATCATTCAGGAAAAACGTAAAGTGATTTTTCAGATAATCATTGACCGAAAGGCCGTTGCGGTCAAAATCAAAATCATCTATCTGCTCTGTCCTCACATCAATCTTTTCGCCGTCTATTGTTACCTTTCTTATCGCCGTGGGATAGCCTACAAGCGACGAGGTGTTTACGTCATAGAAAACATTGCCCTTTTCGGTACGCTTTACGGCGATATTCTGCATATGAGTGTGCCCCGTGAACACGAGATTCACTCCCGAATCGGCAAGACGCGTAGTAATTTCGTCATAGTCTGCAAGCATATCCTTTTTCGAGAATAAAGGATAAATCGGATTCGGCGGCAGGCACGGATGGTGATTCATAACAAAAATGTAGTCGCCGTTCTTCTTCGCCTCTTCTATCTGCGAGAACATCCACTCAATTTGACTTTCGGTATAGCCGTGACGTTCGGGTGTCCCGTCGTCATTCATACAGAGAAGCCTAAATCCTTTTTTGAGCTTTACGCAGTAGGAAAACGACTCCTTGTGCTCGGAAACGGCTCTGTCCCAGCCGAAATCCGCATACAGCTCGCGAAGCTTCGGACGCGGCGTAGGCGTTGCGGGTAAAAGCTCGTCACCCTCACACCGCAGGGGTTCCATTTCAGAGCTTATAAAGTCATGTGTAGCCGTTATAAGATACACCTGTTTCCCGGCGTCACGGAGCCTTTGCAGCTTGGGCAGCAAATCGAGATGACTTTCCATAGCACCCGTGCTTGTAAGATCGCCGGCTATCAAAACTATGTCAATGTCCTTGTCTGCAATGAGCTTTGAAAATGCGGCATCAATAATCGCCCCTGTCTCGGCAAGGCATTTCTGTTCCTTGTTGTTCCACTTTTCATATGCCTTGCCGCTTGTTCCGAGCGACGGAGCATAGTGATGAAGGTCGGTAATAAGGTAAAACTTCAATGAATCAGCCATAAATATCATCTCCGTTCAAAAATAATACCCCCCGAGAGAAGCACGGAGGGCATATAAATTCTTTTTTTATTTTGCGAGAGCAGCAACCTCAAGCATATATGTACCTATCTGGCCGCCGAATTCGGGAGCACCGTCCATGATAAGATGACCCGTCTTTACCGCCTCAAGCATATCATCTGTGCCGAGGAGTATTCCGAGCGCACTGTCAAGGTTGTCAAAGCGCAAGGTGAAGAACGGCATAGCACGCTTATAATCGCCTCTGCCTGCTCTTGACTTGCCGGCTTTAATGCGTAGATACGCGGAAACCGACGGATAACCGTCAACCGCCCATGCATAAACACGGTCGGGGCTCTTGCTGGTCCAGTCGTGAATATCCTCGTGACCCATCTTGTTGAGCTGGCTTATACCGCTTGACAAAAGATAGAAGAAGCACTTAACCATAAGCTCTTTTGTTGCCTCGTCCTTCGGAGCCTCGGTTGCGCCGAGAAGCGACGACATTTTAAGTAGCGTCATTAAGAATGCCTTGAATGCACCGAAGTGTGTTACGACGCCTTTCATCTTAGGCAGAGTCGCAGGTGACATCTTACCCTTAAAGAATGCGTTCATAGCCTCAACGCTCTTAAATTCAAGCTCAACGTGAGGATTGGGGTCTACCTTGTTTAAATGAACAAGCCACTCATCACTGTTTACGACAAAGTGCATGCCGACCTTGCCGCCCGGAGCATCCGGGTCCTTAGCGCTTACCTGAATAATCGCATGAACGTGCGCAAACTGCTTTTTAAGCGAGGGTACATCGTTCGCAATTACCTTAACAAGCGGTAAGGCTGCATTAAAGAATATTTTATTTGAATATAATTCTTCTTTTGTATGCAAATTTTTCACTCTCCTTTTTTGAGGATTTTATTTGCTCGAAAGCGCGAAAAATCATAACGAATTTTCCGCCGAAGCGGTACGCCGAAACCGAAAAAGCACCGGCATACCGTTAATAATTTAAGCGATGTATTAAACAATCTCCGATCGTTTAACAGACTTTAGAGAAAACGGATTAAAGTTCCGCTGCCGCGTACTCGCGTACTGTGGTACGCAAGGAAAAAATTAATTCGTTTTATCAAAGAATACCTTGCAAAATTCATT
>ULRF01024037.1_pt1 | contig 41530 bp, 30 predicted proteins | sample 1955131 | NCBI WGS metagenome assembly ULRF01 (sample SAMEA4835673, study PRJEB28245) | human gut metagenome | biome: gut microbiome; material: fecal sample | place: Denmark | collected 2008
AAGCATCTTGAACGAAAGCCGGGTATAATGCAGACAGTAAAGGGGCTTGGTTCTCATGTTTTTTCAATATGGTGATCAGAAAGCGACATATTTAGACCATGTGTAATATTTTCCTAAGTCTCCGTCGCATTGCGGTTCGCTTTCTTCGCTTCCCGCTTCACGCGCCAGATGGCAAGTGTGCGCACGAGCAAAACGTTGACGAGTGCCAAACGCACATAGCTATACAGAACGTTGATGAAGAAATATGGGGAGAACTTGCTGTAGGTGAGCGGCATGAGCGGCATGATGCCGTAGCTCATCAAAAGCGGTAGCACGACGAGCGCGGCGAGCCAGCCGACGATAAGCCACGTAACCTCTTTTTTCGTTGCTGGCAGCTTGAGCGCACGGTAGGAGCGCATCGTGCAGACGATCATCACGAGCATAGCGAAAAACTGCACCCACGCGATAGCAAGACACATATAGTTCATCTCATACGTCCATAGGTGCGTCATGAAGATGGTCGTCCACGAAACGCCGATCGCAAAGCGAAGGTAAAAATCAACGCAGAGATAGACCGCCCAGCCACAGTAGAGACCAGTGCGCTGCTTCACAGCAAAGCAGATGATGCCGCAGATGAGGAACGGTGACGCGAACAGCAGCCCTGTCAGCAGATCACCGGCGAGCAGCAGGCAGAAAACCAGAATGACTGCACCAGTACACAGTAAAACTGTTCCAGCGATGGTACGGCGCTTTTCACGCTCGGGTGTTGCCTGCGGTGCAAAGGACGCGGGCACAGGTTCTGTCTTCGGCACGTCTTCACCACGCACGAGTTCGTCAAGTGTCACTCCAAAAAGCTCAGAGAGTTTTAAGAGCTTGTCGAGTTCGGGAATAGATGCGTCGGTCTCCCATTTGGATACGCTCTGGCGTGAGATCTCCAGCGCGTCGGCAAGGTCGCCCTGCGACCAGTTCTTCTGTGTTCGCAGGCGTACAATATTCTCTCCAAGTGTCATGGACGGGTTCTCCTTTGCAGATTTTCTGTGTTCAGTTTATCAAAAGAGGCTCGAAAAGTCCACCAAGCGAGGTTGAAAAATTAGCAACCAGCGGTTGCACCCCATCAAAGGGCTGTGAAATAGTTGTTTTATGCAAAATTGAAAAGGCGAAAAAGCCGTCCTACTCACCGACTAAGCTGCGCTTTAGGCACGATGCAAAATCATATGTCTGTATTCTCTGAAACTGCTTACAGGAGAAATAATCCTTGATTTTCGACCCTAAATCTCATATAAATCCATCCTATCAGTCAGAAATAGGGGTAGGTATTTGCTACCTCCGATCATCAAGATTGATTTAACTCCAACCGTCTTTGCCAAGACGTTTTTTCAAATGAGACTGTAAACACTTTGCAAACGAGCCGGATTCACAGAGATTTTCGGGCAAAGCTGGCGTGAAATCAGGTGAGAAAAATCAATGCTTGCCTGATTCGTGAAGTATCTGCCGTCTGCGCGTATGGATTGCATCGTTCCGCGATTCACGGTATCGTGCAGCCGGTGCGCGGCTTCGCGTGACCTTTTGCGGTTCGGCTGGTTATTATCCGATTCCGTGAAGTGCAAAGGTGCGTCCTGCGTACAGGGCATCAAATATGCCGCCCCAAACCGCCAGAAACGGAAAAAGCTCTGTGCCGCGTTCAACACGCAGCACAGAGCTTTCCTATGTTGTAGATTTCTGATTACACCCGCACCGCGGTTGTTCTTGTCATGCTTTATGCAAGGCTGTCATTGACCAAGCCCTTGAAGCCAATGATGAGATCGTCGTTTTCGTTGAACGTATCGATATTTTCCGTTGCCGAGAGGACGCGGACGTCGTGTTCCCGCAGGTAGTCGATAAACAGGGCAGTCTGCGTTCGGTGTCGACCCAGGCGGGATAGGTCTTTGACAATGATGGCTTCAATCTTGCCCGCTTCGACCACTTCATAGATTTTATCGATGCCCTCGCGGTTGAAGTGCATTCCGCTGACATTGTCATCGAAGGACTCACCGACAACTTCATGTCCGTTTGTGACGGCGTATTCGTAAATGATCTTTCGCTGATTTGTCAGGGAGTTCAGTTCATCGTCCTCGTCCCGGCTCAGGCGGTAATACAGCCAGACCTTCATGGTTCCTCCTTTCCGCTATGGCGTGTGTCGATTGCAGCACACACCATAGCACACTGTTTTTCAAATAGCTAGTACAATCCATCATGCGCAGCAGGAATCTACATGATCAACAAAATCCTCCTGCAACTTTGTATATGGCTGATCTACCGACAGGTAGTCATGCACCAGCATTTTCAAAAATTCATCGAACTGCGCATCCGTACCGATGTAGCTGAACGTGACCTCCGAAATATTGTCTTTTCGCTTTCTCGCCATAGGTACTCCTTTCATAGTTCCTGTTTCATATCCCAATCTTCATGATCGTCCTCGGCGTGACCGAGGGCGGTTTTCTTTTGCCGGAGTTTTCTCCGGCGCTTACTGTCGATCTGCAGCGGCATAGTCGTTCCATCGTGCTGCGGCACATCGTCCGTCATCTGCTCCACAGCACGACCAAGGCGCACAGCGTCGCGCACAAGATCACCGCCGTAATCGAGATCCACGCGCACGTCCGGATTTTCTTTCGCGCTTCCTGCACCGTATCCGAAAACTGTTTCTTCGAATCGTTCAGGATCTCGGTCAGGGCGAGCTTCGTACTCTCGGTCAGCGCCTTGCAGTTGGAAGAATACGTCTCGTTCAGGCTCCCAGCCTGTCTTGCAAACTCGTCTGCGCTCATCTGCATCTCGTTCAATGCGGTCTGCGCGGCCTCCCGCGTCAGGAGCGTTTTCAAGTCCGCGTCCAACTGCATCTGCTGCTGAAACAGATCGTGCTGCATTTTGAGCATCGCGTTCCAGTTCCGCTCCGTCACCATCACGGCCGGTTCCAGCCGCCGAGCTTCGTCCAGCGATTTCCGGTGCTGTGCCGTCAATTCCTCCACGGTCATTCTCTGTTCTGCATCCAAATTCTGCCTCCATGTTTTCTTTTAAGTATTTCGTCATGTGCAATCTGCTGTCGCGGCACTTGCGGCCGTCCGGCGTGGTGTAGGTAATATTTTTCCGTGCCGGTGACCAATTTGCCGTGTACCCCTCGGCACGGAGCAGCGCCAGAAATTCCTCGCGGCTTCCGGCGCAGCGCATACAATCGTCGATCACGCGCATCAGCTCAAATTTCCAACTCTCGCCTTTGGTTGCCGTGTAGTATTCTGCGTTGGACATCCCACTTGATTTCTGCTGTTCGTCTCTCTGGAATTTCGGAAGTCCAAGCTCCTCGCAGATTTGGTCATTGCGAACGCGCAGCTCTTGAATCTGCTCATCCGCCATGTGTACTTTCTTTCCCGTCTCGAAGTTCACACTGTTGATGATGCAGTGCGAGTGGATGTGTTCGCGGTCGGTGTGGGTGCAGACCAGAACTTCGCAGCCCTCAAAATATCCTGCCAGCCGCCGTGCCGCTTCGTGCGCTGTGCGAGGATCAATGTTTGCACCTTTCGGGAAGCTTTGCACCATGTGATAGAACATCGCGCCGCCCTCCTTGCGGTGCAGCAGCTTCGTACTGAGGAATTCATCGAACGCGGTTTCCGGCTGGCAGCCAATGCCGCTGACGAGCTGCTGACCATCCCAGAGGGTTTTGCTCGTCTGCGACACATATCGCATCACGCTTTTCATGCAGCCGCGCGTCTGCGTACCCTTTTTGTAATTCACGAAATGGACGATTGCGATTTCGTCGCACCTCCCTCCTGCAACTCCCGCAGGGCAGTGTTGATCTTGGAAAACTCCTGCGCAGCAGAATCCAAATTGGCGAACTGTACCTTACCCACGTTCGCCAGCACAGTCAGCTGGTTGAGGTTGTTTCCGATGGCTTTTTGCTGCCGCAGGACTTCTTTCAGTCCGTCAAGAATGATGATTTTCTTGCCCAGACAACAACTGATTACATAGTCGCTCTGGCTCATGTGCGCCTGAACCGCTTTTTGGCGGATTGTCTCTAAATCTTGTGCTGAGATTCGAATGCTGAATTGTTTATTTTTTCGCATATTTTCCTCCGTTCGCATGAAGTGGGTATGGGCTTCTGCCCGATATTTGGCATTTGGCAGGACGCCGGAACACCGGCGACTAGCCAAATGCGATGCTGGCTCCTCCCGATCGGGAGGATTTTTCCCCGCTGCGGCGGGGATTCTCTGCGCTGCTCCGGGACTCGCCCGCACGTTGGCGCAACGTGGGGCTTTGTTGCACTCCCGCGCACACACCCGCAGCTGGGGCGCAAAGCCGCACACAGCGGCGACATGCGCCTCACGGCGCGGTGCAGGCACGCTGCTCGCCGACAGGGTCGATAGGGGCGATTTTTCCCACGGCGGGAAGATCGGCACTTTCGGCACTCCGGAGCGAGATCAGCCGCTTTCCGTTGCTGCGGTAGATCTTGACCAGAATTCCGTTTCCCCTTAGAGTCTCAACGTTTTCCAGCACCAGACGGGTCACTTTTTTCGGCGTGATACCAAAGCTGCCGTCAGGGTCGATCTTTGCAGACAGTGCCGATGGTGTGCCAGTATATGCAGGATCGGCACTGAGCAGCGCAGAGAAAAGACGCACGAGCTGAAGCGCGGAAATCTCAGAAGCGCCACTGCAAGTTTTGCTGTCCTCAAGCAGTTTCCAGACGTGATCGTCCTCGCCAAGCTCCAGCTTTAATGTCCGATCCGGAATGTCCCGCCCGGTGCAATGCAGCGAGGCAATGTTGGCAAGGCGAGAACTTTTCTGGAGAACAAAGGTCGAATCTGCCGCGCCGCTTAAGCCTGTCGAGCCGGAGATCATGTTCATCGGATCGTCATCGTGGAGCTTGCGTAGATGGTGAATCAGCAAAATTGCGATGTGCCGCCTGTCTGCAAGCCGTTTCAAAAGTCCGATGTCCCGATAGTCATTTGCGTACAGATTACTGTCGCTGCCCGCGCTTCGAACGCGCTGCAAGGTGTCGATGACAACAAGTTTCGTGGCCGGATGCTCGGTCAGAAACTGCTCGATCTGCTGCTCCAATCCGTGTTTGAGTGTGTCGGCCAGGATCGCAAAGTGCAGCGTCGGCGGCGCGTCCTCGGTCAGATCAAAGAGCCGCGACTGGATACGCCGGTAGGAATCTTCGAGGCTGAGATACAGAACTTCGCCCTGCGTCACGGCAAAATTCCAGAGCGGCTGGCCCTGCGAAACGCACAGGCACAGCCACAGTGCCAGCCACGATTTTCCGATCTTCGGTGCGCCTGCGAGGATGTGCAAGCCCTCTGGAATCAGCTCGTCGACAAGAAACGGAGTTGGCGTATAGGTTCTGTTCTGTAAATCTTCTGCTGTGATGGTTTCAAGTTTGGCCATTTTTTCACTTCCTTTCATTTTGCTATTGACATTCTGTGTTGCATGATTTAGACTGATGATTAGTCAATAGATTTGTTTTCTATTTTAGACTAACATAACTCTGAATTATTGTCAAGACTAATTTATAATCAATATTTTAATATGTCTATTTCGAGGTGCAGCGATGCCAAAGCTTCCGTGCAAATACTACCTGCTGGAAAACCGCGCCATTCTGATTTCCAGTGAAGATGCCTTCTTTATGTCTAAAAAATTAGCAGACTGTCCATTCCCGGACAGCCTGCTGTCGTTCGCGTATTTTGATCTGCGGCAATGGGAAGAAAAGTTTCATGAAGCCGACCGTGCGCTGATGCAGTATTACAAGACCCGCAAGGCAGCGCTTCTCGATCCTGTCCGACTGGTTGTGAATGCGTTTCAAAATGCGCATCCGTTTTTTACATTCCTTGGCCTTGACTGGACAGAACGGTTGGCACAGGCAGAGGGCTGCAAGGATCCCACGAAGCTGCTGCCGCACAAGGAATTGTCGCACATTCCCGCCAATCTGGATGCCATGCAGCGGCAGATCCTGTTTTTGTTTCAGACGGTTCTGGACGCTGAGCTGAAAGACATTGATTTTCCTGCCAGAGTGCATGAATATGAAAAGGCATCGCAGCTTAACAGGTTTGATTTTCAGCCGATGCAGATCTCGTATGAACCGGTGGGCGGCGTGAGCTTTACGGATGTCCTGTATCCGAAAAACATCTGTGATGTGATCGATTTTTCGCTGCGCGAATGTGTGCGGCGAAACATTATCATGCGCCGGTGTAAGAACTGCGGAAAATATTTTGCGCTCACCGTTCACGGCAGCACGGAGTATTGCAGCCGCGTGTTTGACAGCCGCGGGCGCACCTGCAAAGAGGTTGGCGCGATGCGGCAGTATGCGCAGGTTCATGCGTCGGATGAGCTTCTAAAAATCTATCGCCGCGAGTATAAGCGCCGCTTCGCGTGGATCCGTGCGGGCAAGATCTCGCAGGAGGCATTCTCTGCATGGAGCAGGGAAATGCAGCAGGAAAAGGAGAAGTGCGACAAGGGCGAGATCACGAGGGATGAATTTGTGCTGAGATTGAAGCAGTAAATCCCCATCACACTTTTACTTTCTATGTTCCAGATACCGGCGAGTTGCAGCCAGAATATCATCGTACAATTTCTGTTCCGGCAAATTGCCGTTCACATTTTCGGCTTCCTCACCGCCTCGGAGCAGCTCATCGAGAGAGACATGAAGCGCTCTGGCAATTCGTAAGCATAGCTCCAGACTGGGACGTGCATAGCCGGTCTCGATCCTCGAAATATACTTCTGCGTCGAAAAGACGATTTCCGACAGATTTTCCTGTGTCAGACAGTTCCTCTGACGCAGCTTGCGGATGTTTGCGCCGAGCTGCTGGCAAAGCTGATTCGGCGCGAGATATGTTTTTTTTGCGGTTAATTTTTAATTTCTCCATACGGAATGACAATGTCGATTTACTGGTTCTTGCAGTTCATAGCTGCTATGGCCAATTCCATAGCTTGAAATTCGTGTTTTGCGCCGTATTTGCAGTTTGCCTCCTGGCATGGGAAACAATATGGGCGGGATACACGAACATTGGAAAAGCCCATATCGGATGCGCAATGCACTGTATTTTCAAATTTCATGCGTTATTTCGCCCGTTCCAGAACGCGGCAGAACTCCCGATATTTTCGCTCATATGCTGCCTGCGGCTCCGCCGAGCATACCTGCCGGTAGGAAACAAGCGCATCCGCTGCCTGCTGCGGGCTTTGATACAGCCCCTCTGCGATACTGCAGAGGATTACACCGCCCATCGCACCGGCTTCCGACTGAGCCGGAACAAAAACTTCCTTTCCGCAGATATCCGAAAACAGCTTTGCAAACACTGCACTGTTGGCTGCGCCGCCAGACAGAACGATAGCCTTTGCATCAAGGCCGATTGCCTGCAGCTTTTCCATCCGTCTGCGATGCTCAAATACGATTCCTTCGAACACTGCTCTCGTCAGATCCGTTCTGGTATGATGCGCGCGCAGCCCGACAAACCCGCCGGATGCACTTGGAAGATCCATCGGCGCATACAGATACGGAAGATATAGCAGCGTCTCGTCGACTGCCGTCCGACGGACGGTTTCGCTTACCTGGTCAAATCGATCCGTTTGCAGGATTCTCCGGGCAAACCACTCCAGATTTGTACAGGAGGTAGGCGCAGAGTCGATGCAGACATATGGTAAACCGCCGTAAAACCAACAGCACTGCGTAATTGATTCCGAACGGACGGGTGCAGCAGATGGGATCGCATTGATCCCCCATGTTCCGGCAGTCATGGAAAAGCGTGACGCATCGACAGCCCCTGCCCCAAGCATACAGCTGTTGACATCAAACAGCCCGCCTAGAACCGGAACCCCTGCCGGAAGTCCGGTCTTTTTGTGAAATTCTTCGGAAACAGTGCCTGCTCCTTCCGCGCTGCCGCGAATAGGCGGGAGCTTTTCCCATGCGTCGTCCAAATCATACAAATGCAGAAGCGCCCGGTCATATTGCCCGGTCTGTGCATTTAAAAGCCCTGCCGCAGAAGCGTCCGTCGGATCTGTACAGACACTGCCTGTCATAAAATAACGCAGCAGGTCTTTGCAGAACAGAATTTTTTTCATTCTGTAGTACAGACCGGGGTTTGTTTGCTTGAGCCACGCAAGGATGCTGAGCGGCTGCCCCGGCCAGCGCGATTGCAGAACGATCGGAAGCAGCGCCTCCTGCGCGGGAAGCCGGTTTGCCTGCTGCGTCAGCATGGAAGAAAAGCCAAACGGCAGCGCGCCAGCCTCATCCAGCGCATACAGACCGTTTCCGTGTCCGGAAACGCTGATGCAGGTAATCTGCGAAGCAGTATCATCCATATCCGCTGTAAGTGCGCCAATCGCACCGCATAGGCCGTCATAGAGCGCCTTTGTATCAACCTGATCGTTGTACAGCGGCGTCTGGAAGGCCTTTTTATCGATCAGAATGCCATCCGGCGCAAACAGCAGAACCTTTCCGTTGGTCAGTCCACAGTCAATACATAAAAACATGGGTCGCGCCTCTTTCATGTTGAATTGTTTATTTTCGCTTGTCGATTTGATCAGTTTGTGATAAAATAAAGAAAAGGGGATGCGCATATGACAGATATCGAGCGCCGTGAGATGATCTTGCAGCAGCTGCGCCTGAATTATTCCGTGAAGGTCGCAGAGCTCAGCAAGCTGCTGTATATCGGGGAAGCGACCATCCGGCGTGATCTCGGGAAGCTTGAAAAGGGCGGATACTGTAAGCGTGTTTACGGCGGCGCCGTGCGGATTGACGCTGTGGATCGGGAACTGCCTGCCGATGTACGTCAGGCGGATAACCTGGACGCAAAAATCAGGATCTGTGCAGAGGCAGCAAAGCTCATTGCGGATGGGGCTCTGATCTCCATGGATTCCAGCACAACGGTGCAGTTTCTCGGCGATTATCTGCCGCGCTTTCACGGGCTGAGCGTTTTGACGCAGGGGCAAAAGCTGCTGGAAAAGCTACAGTATGCCCCGGTCAACGTCTATTGTGCTGGTGGCTTGCTGCAAAAAACAACACAGTCCTACAGCGGAGTTTTTACGCGGAATTTCTTTTCCTCGTTCTATGCGGATCTGCTGTTTTTTTCCTGCAAGGGTCTGTCCATGGAGCATGGCCTGAGCTGGGTCTATGAGGAAGAGGGGAGTCTGCGGCAGATCATGATGAAAAACGCAAAGACGAAGATTCTTCTTTGTGACCACACGAAGTTTGATTCCGTGTCCAGCTATAAGCAGGACTGCTTTCATGAACTTGACTATCTCATCACAGACCGCGCCCCAAGCGAAGCCTGGCAGCAGTTTTTGGCTGCGCACCACATCACGCTTCGGTATCCGGAAGAATGAACAGTAAAATCAGTTCTGCCGAGAAACACAGGCAGAACTGATTTTTTTATTCGACAGACAGACTGTTCCGCAGCTCTGCAAGATTGACGCCGTCCGGCAGCGTTCCGTGGGCAAAGCATTGCGCGGCAGCGGCGCCAGCCGCTTCGCCCAGCGCCATCATTGTCCGTGACAGACGGGCGCTGGATGCGGCAATATGGGAAAAGGACGCGCTGCGGCATGCCACGAGCAGATTGCTGCATTCGTTTGGCAGAAGACATTCATAGGGAATCCCATATGCGCCGAATCTGCGCAGCTCATCGTTTTCGCCATGATGATCCATCGGATGATCCGCATATGCGATCGTATGGCTGCGGCCAAACCGCTCCGGATATCCTCGGTACAGGTCGTTTTCCGTCAGAACATACCGTCCAACGAGACGGACGCTTTCCCGGATGCCGAGCATCGGAAACATCTCTTTGATCTGATAACCGCGAAATTTGCGTCTGGCACTCACCCAGTGCCAGTATGTATACGCCCTTGCTTCACATAGCCGTTTAAGCTGTGCATACGGAAGCCTGAGCAGCGCATTACCTTCGATCGTCGGCAGCATATTGACATTGATATCGCCGTTCGGGTAGTAATTGAAGCACGCCAGCGGTCTTCTCGTCTGTTCCAGCCGCGAAAGCCAGTCTGAAAGATCAATATCCTGATATTCCGGCGGGATTTTCTGCACATCATCGGGGGCAGCCGGAGTTACACGGAACACCTGCGAAATCCCGTTGAGTCCTTTGGATACTTTTTGTGGTGCAGACGGCTCCTGATACTGTGCGCGCGGCTCTGCGCCGCAAGCGATTTTGCAGCCGGCGCCCCGCGCGGCCGGAAGCTCTGCGGAGCAGTCAATCACAATCGCCGGTGCAAGATTCCGCTCCGATTCCTGCGTGCGGACGCGAAGAGCGACGATTTTACCGTTTTCCGCCTGAACGCCGGTCAGTTCGCTTTGCAGCAGAAGCTCCAGCCGGTTATGCTGCGGATCGGCTGCCTGCAAAAATTTCTGCATCAATTCTGCCATTGCAGCAGGCTCGAAGTGAAACCGATAGGTTTCGCTGTCGTCCAGCATACCGCGCCGCAGTGTAGCCGAATACGGTGCATCGCATTTTGAGGAAATTCCCCATGGCGTATCCGGCGTCACGCCCGGGTCGCTCCGATGCCCAACAAAGGCATCCCCCTGCGCAAGAAGCGCCTGTGCAAGACGATGATGCACGCCGCTTCCGCCAATTCCCGGCTCCCAGCAGTTGACGCCGCCATAAACGGACGTTCCGCCAAGGCCTGGATTCTTTTCAATCAATGTCACCCGAAAATCGCCCGTTTGCAGCGCCTGATAGGCAGCGCCAAAGCCGGCCGAGCCGCCGCCGATGATAACAAGCTCACGCGGCTCCAATGCCGGCGCGCTTCTTTCCTGTTCCATGCAGCTCAAAGCGGAACAACGACCTGATCGATGCCCCAGACCGTGATTTCTTCAACGACTACATGCTGCGGCAGCTTGCAGGTTTCGACAACGGCCTTTGCAAAATCCTCCGGCTGCATGAGAAGCTCTCTGGCGGGCAGATTCGCACTGCGGTCAAAATTGGTTGCGCCGCAGGCTGCCGGAATTGCGCAGCTTACACGGATGTTGTACGGCTGAAGCTCGGTATAAAGCCCCTTTGAGAATCCCAGCACACCCCATTTTGCGCTTGCATACAGTGTCCACTGCGGCCAGGCCTGCTTTGCGCAGACACTGGAAATGTTGACGATCGTGCCGCGCTTCTGCCGCATCATCATGGGCGCAAACGCACGGCTGCCGTAAATCACGCTCTTGAGGTTCAGATCCAGCGCACGGTCGATATCCTCGTCTGTCAGATCAACGGTATCCCGGATTGCGACGCCGCCGCCGGCGTTGTTAATCAGGATGTCGATCCCGCCGTATTTTTCCTGCGCATATGCGGCCGCCTTTTTCCAGTCGGCCGAGGATGTGACATCCATCCGGAAGCTGTCGCAGCCCAGCTCCTGTGCGGCCTGTTCCAAACGCTCACCATGATGCGCGGCAATAATGACAGTAAATCCGTCCGCCAAAAACAGCTGTGCCATGGCCTTGCCGTAACCGGAAGAACCGCCGGTGATCCATACAGTCTTTTCGTAAGATTTCATTTGGGAATCCTCCTGTAGCATCGATGAGGCGGCGGCTTGCCGCCTCATCTTTTTTCTAAATTGTACCGCAGTTTATTTGCACTGCATACTTTTAATTGCTGTTATTTCTGTGGATCAGGACTGTTAAAATGCGCAATTTCTGTGATTTTACGAGATCAGGAACCGCGTCGGGCGTCCTTCCAACGCATCGATCATTGCGTTGGCAAGCAGCTTCGGCGTGTTGTAGAATGCGTCCTTGCTGCCGCCTGCCATGTGCGGCGTAAGCGTAACATTATCGAGCGCAAGCAGCGGATCGTCCGCCTGCGGCGGCTCATGGTCGAACACATCAAGAAACGCGCCGGCGATCCGGTGTTCCCGCAGAACGTTGCAGAGCGCGGCTTCGTCAATCAGACCGGAACGTGAGGTGTTAATCAGATAGGCAGTCGGCTTCATCCGTTCCAGCATCTGCGCATTCAGCATATGTTCATTTTCCGGCGTCAGCCGTGCGTGTACCGTAATAAAATCGCTCTCAGACATCAGTGTTTCAAGATCAACCAGCTTTACATCCGTGCTGCGGCAGAATGGGTCATACGCCAGAATATTGACATCAAAACCGGAGAGCTTTTTTGCAACCAGACGCCCGATCTCGCCATAGCCGATGATGCCAACGGTTTTTCCATTCATATCCGGAATCGAAGCGCTGTTCGGATACTCACGGATCCACTGATGCTTTTTAATCCCGTAATGGCCGAGGGCAATGTTCCGGGCTGTGCAGATCATTGCGCCGACCGCAAAATCACTGACGGCATGCGCGTTTCGGCCGATGGCATGGAATACCTGGATTCCTTTCTGCTTTGCGTGTTCTGTGTTCACATTTTCATAGCCCGCGCGCAGGACGCCGATCCATTGCAGCTTCGGGCAGGCATCGATCAGCGCCTTTCCGATGGGGAAAAACTGCGTGACGAGAATGTCTGCGTCCTGCACAGCTTCCAGAATCTCCCGCGGAACAGGAATATCCTCTCTGCCGCCCTGTTCGACCAGCAGATTGATATGCTGCAGTTCATCAAACCCGGACAGCTTCCAGTCAACGGTTGAGACTTCAATGCCAAATTGCTTCAGCGACTGCATGCCGCTGGAAATATATGTGCTGGGGATAAACAGATCCCCGATCCCTACAAGCTTTTTCATACGCGGTTTGCACTCCCGAATGTTCTGATCTTATGGCGGATAACCTCGCGCATACGCGCCTGTGCATCCTCATAGACAAATACCGGCCACATGGACAGGTTCTCAATGCTGTTCAGCTTTTCTTTCAGACCGGAATTAAGCGCGTTCAAAACCTCTGAGAAAATATTGATTTTGCAGATACCCAGTGCAATCGCCTGCTGAATCTGGTCATCCGGCGTTCCGCTTCCGCCGTGCAGAACGAGCGGCTTTTTGCTGATCCGGTTGATCTCGTCCAGCCGATCCAGCCGCAGCTTCGGTGTGCCGCGGTAGACGCCATGCACCGTGCCGACGGCAACGGCCAGCGCGTCCACATCCGTAATGTCAATAAAACGTTCCACATCTTTTGGATCTGTCAGGTTGTCCTCTGGATGATCGGCCGCGGCAGCGTCCTCGTTTTTTCCGTCGCTGGTACCCGCGATGCCGTCGCCGACATGACCAAGCTCCGCCTCCACGCTGACGCCGTGCGCATGCGCGTATTCGCAGACTTGCCGGGTATTTTCTGCATTCTGCTCAAACGGCAGGACAGAGCCATCGTACATCACGGAGGTAAAGCCCATCTCAATGGCCTGCCGGATATCGGCAAACTCCGTCGCATGATCCAAATGGATGCAGACCGGAACGGTGTAGGTGCTTGCCGCTTCTTTCAGCATGGCTGTGATAAAGTTGATGCCCCTGTTCTGCATATCCGGCTTGAGGCACATGAAAAGTGCCGGCGACCGCTCTTCTTCGCAGACGTCCATCACGGCCTTTATCATATCATAGTTGCTGACATCAAACCCCGGAACCGCGTAATGCTTTTCCCGAGCATCCGCCAGCATTTCTTTCATGGTTACAAGCATGGAACTTCCTCCTTTTCTCAGCGCATCAACATACCGCCGGTAACATCGAGCGTTGCGCCGGTGATATAATCGGACTGATTGCCGCAGAGGAACACAACTGCCGCTGCGACCTCTTTCGGGTCGGCGATCCGGCGCAGCGGAATGCGGTCAAGATAGGAATCCTCGCGCGCCCGATCAGACAGAGCATCCTTGTTCATCGGCGTACGCATCATGCCGGGAGCGACAGCGTTGACATTGATGCCGTTCGGTGCAACCTCACGAGCCAGCGATACGGTAAAGCCAACGAGGCCCGCCTTGGAAGCGGCATAGTGCGCATGACCGGAGGTCGAGCCGTGGAACGCAGCCTGCGAGACCATGTTGACGACTTTTCCTTTGTGCCCGTCTGCTTTGCAGGCATTGCAGAACTCCCGCGCCAGCAAAAACGGCGCAATCAGGTTGATTTCCAGCGTCTTTCTGAATGCGTCAGACGTCATATCCTGCACATACGCTGTCGGCCAGATTCCGGCATTATTGACAAGCAGATCCAGCTTTCCCGCATTGTGGATCAGCGCAAGCACCTCTTCCTCCTTGGAGAGATCCGCAGTCAGATAGTCTGCCCCTTTTCCGCAGAGCTTGGCATTTTCCTGCAAAAGCGCTTCTTTCATCGGCAGATCGTGGAGCGTGACGCGCACGCCCTCCTGCGCCAGCAGCAGCGCAATCGCTTTTCCGCAGCCATCCGCAGCACCTGTGACAAGCGCATGCTTTCCGGCAAGACCATAATCCATCGTAAGCCTTCCTTTCTGTCGCCGCAAAATGAACAAATCAAACCGAACATGTTCATTTCATGGCTCGTGTGTATTTTCGTCTGAAATCTGAAGAAATTTTGATTTTCTCCATGCCGTTATTATATTTCCTCTTGTTTTCTTGCGTCAATCGGGGTGAAAAAAAGAGTAATCGCACAAGATTTCTGGCTGCATAGAACATAAATGGACACAAATGAACACAACACGTGAAAAAAATCTGCCGCGCTGCGGCAGATTTTTTCAGGTCCCCGGGGAATCCATCGTTTTCTGAATCGAATGGCTGAGTCGGTAGCTGCTCGGCGTCACGCCGTAGAAGCCCTTGAACAGTCGATAGAAATTACTCTCATTGTCGTAGCCGGACAGCTCCATCACGCGCTTAATGCTCATGGAGGTGCCTGTCAGATTCTTTGCGGCAGCCTCCAGCCGGATCTGCGTGATATAGTCCTTGACGGAAAGGCCGTACGCTTCACGGAACAGCTTTCCCAGATAAGACTGTGACAGGTGCAGCTCTGCCGCAATCATCTTCAGGCTCAACTCTTTATCTGCGTAGTGAAGATCAACATAATCTTTTACCGTCTCAAGCACAACGCTGTGCTTGTCTGCCGTATTATGCTCCATGGTGCAAAATGCAATGATAAACGCGCGGAAGCCGTCGTCAAGCTGCTGTGCGAACTCCGCATGAAAGCAGGTATGGTAGAGCGCATCCATGTCGATCTGCACGTTGGCAAGCGCGTAGCTGCTGCGTTCCTCCAGCAGCGACTGGAAGCAGACAAACAGTTGCATCATGCAGAATTTATAGTGGTCAACGCTGTTTTCCTGTGCTTCCACACTGAATTGATCGTACAGGAGCAAGCTTTCGGTCTCATCGTTCTGCCGCATGGCTGTTTTCAGCGCCGCGGCAACAGATTCCGGGTAGCGCAGCGGCTGATGCTCCCGCTCCAGATATGGAACGCCATGGAGCAGGCAGGAGCAGCCATCAAACATACGATACTTGGATGCCAGCAGCAGCTTCTGAAACCGCTGCTGAAACGAACTGTCCGGTGTGGTCTTATCTGTGTCCTCCAGGAAAACGCTGACGCTGAACCCGGTCTGCTCCGGAAGCCCGCGCTGCATGGCCCGAATCTGCGCCGCACGCGCCTTTGTTCCATCCAGAAGAAATGCCGCGAAATCACCCGGCGCAGTATCAACCAGACACGACTCCGGGTGAATGGGCAGCTGCTGTGACAAAATCTCAGCCAGATGCCGGATTATCTGGGTTCGCCGCTCCGGATCAAGGCAGAAGAAAGCGCTGATATTATCGATGCGTACAAGGCAAAGCGTGTGACCCGACAAGGCTCTGCGCAGTCGCGTCCGTTCATCCTGCATCTGCTGCGGATCAAGGCCGGACGGCGTGATGCCGAGCAGCATCGCGCGCAGCATGTTTTTTCGCACAAGCTGCGCGGTTGTCTGTTCGATATCGCGGTATTTGGAATCCACCTGATCGATTGCCTGCGAGATATAGTTGAGATCGTCATACCGGCGCTTCGGTGCAGCCGGGGTGTAGCTCTGCATCTGCAGGGTATGGGCAATTTTCCGGATAGGCAGATAGATCCTGCGTGCAACGATAAATGCAAACATAATCGCAAGCAGCAGCCCCACGGTTGTAAACAGCAGAAGCTTCTGCTCCAGGGTGCGGAATCTTTGCAGCATGGTCGCATAGGATACCTGCCGCAGCAGATACCAGTTTGTTCCCGATATTGCGGACACGGAAACAAAATATTTTTCGCCATTGACGGTTTCAATGGTTCCGTGCGTGCCAAGAAGCTCTTTGCAGAACGCAGGAGCAGACTGTTCAAAGTTCGCCGTGCCGGAATCGGTGCATGCAAGCTGCCGGAACGAATCGTCAAACACGAGCAGACGTTCATCCGGCGACGCCTGGTTTTCCAGGCTGCCTGCCAGCCAGCCGGCATAGATGTTGACGATCATGGCGCTGCTGATCTCCCCGGCGCTGTAGCTGTCATAGATCACATAGCTGAATACCGGCGTGGAGCTGTAATAATCCGTCTTTTCCAGCACGCGCGGAATCGGCGTCAGATACGGCAGATCCGGCTCTTGCAGGATTCGCTTGATGTCCTCGTCAATATCCGCAATCCCTCGGAACGTGGAAAAAATACGCCCGGTCTTGCGATTGAAAACAACAATAGACTGAACGTTCAGATTGGCGGCCGCAGAGCGCTTAAGGCGTGTGATGGTCTGCTGCACCTCCATGCTGTCGACTGTTTCTGCGTGCATCAGATACTGGACATCACTGCTGGAAAACTGCGAAACACACAGATTTCGGATCGATTCATTCATTTCTGAAATCGAATAACAGACGCTTTCTGTTACGGTGCGCGTGGAGTCGATCATCTGCTCCTTGGCAAAGTCCGAAAATGCGCGATAGAAGAAGAGGAACAGCAGCGTCACGATCACAATCGTCATCAGGACAATATAAAGCACCGCTGTCAGAAAATTATTCCTTGGCCGGTATTCCTTTTCGCGCGGTATGCTCATTTCAAATTCCCCCACGTGCGTTCTGCAGGTATTATATCGAATGAACGCAGGATGCGACAAGTGCATCCGCACATTTTCTGCATTTTTGACAGGAATCCGCAAATCTGACAGTGCGCGTCCGCAGCATTCCTGCCTTCTGGCAGTTTCCGATCCGGCACTGCACCGCCTATAATAAAGACACCGGGCGCAATGCAGATGATTCTGCTGTGCGCGTTTCGGGATTCTGAAAGAGAGGGCGAAAAGGCTTGGAGCAAACAGAAAGAAAAGCGGCCATTTGCCGTAAACGAAAAAACGAAAAAAGAAACAGCTATTATGGACGGAAAACCTGGAGCCTGAGTGCAATGGCAGCACCTGGCTCTGCGCTGATTTTCCTGTTCTCCTATGTGCCGATGTTCGGCCTGATTCTTGCGTTCAAGAATTTTCGGTACGACAAGGGCATTTTTGGAAGCGACTGGTGCGGACTGGACAACTTCAAATTCTTCTTTACCTCGCAGGACGCATGGCGCGTAACGCGCAATACACTGCTGCTGAACATCATCTTTATTGTAACAACACTGATCGTATCGCTGGCTGTCGCACTGGTGCTGTACCAGATTACAAACAGGATCTTTATCAAGCTCTACCAGACCATGATTTTTGTTCCGTATTTTTTGTCTATGGCGGTCGTGGCGTTTGTCGTGTATGCCTTCCTGAATGTCGATATGGGTGTTGTCAATAACATCCTGAAGAAGCTGGGGCTGGATCCGGTTATGTGGTATGCCCGCGCAGACCTGTGGCCGGGGCTTCTGACAGGCATCAATCTATGGAAGAATCTTGGTTACTATGTGCTGGTCTATTATGCTGCCCTGATGGGGCTGGATGCCTCCTGCTTTGAGGCTGCGGAGATGGATGGAGCTACCAAATGGCAGACAATGGTGAAAATTGCGATTCCGATGATTGCGCCCGTCATTATCGTCATGCTGCTGCTGCAGATCGGAAAAATCTTTTATTCTGACTTTGGGCTGTTTTATCTGGTCACGCGCAACAGCGGTTCGCTGTATTCAACGGTCGATGTTATTGACACCTATATATTCCGCGCCCTGCGTGTCTCCGGTGACATTGGTGTCTCCGCCGCAGTCGGCATGTATCAGTCTGTTGTCGGATTTGTGCTGGTGTTGATCTCCAATCTGCTGATCAAGCGCTATGACCCGGACAGCGCACTGTTTTAAGGAGGAATTGCAATGGCAAATCTGAAAAAAAAGAAAAAGCGCAGCGAGATAAAGTACCACATCATTATGATGCTGGTGTGCCTGCTGTGTGTTCTTCCGCTGGTGCTGGTACTCTCTATTTCCTTCACGGATATGGATTATATCTATAAAAATGGGTATTCTTTCTGGCCGTCGGAATTCAACGCCGGTGCATACGAATACATTGCGAAAAACCCAAAGGAGCTGCTGGACGCCTATCGTACCACGATCGAGGTAACTGTGATTGGTACGTTCTTTGGCCTTCTGTTTACGGCCATGCTGGCCTATCCGCTGTCCCGGCGGGATTACCGCTTCAATATGAAGCTGTCGTTCCTGGTGTTTTTCACACTGCTGTTTAACGGCGGACTTGTGCCGTGGTACATTCTGATCTCCAAATACCTGCAGCTCAAGGATCACCTTGCCGTTCTGATCCTGCCGTATCTGGTCTATCCATGGTATGTCATTCTGCTGCGGACGTTTTTTAAGTCCATTCCGTATGAGATGATTGAATCCGCGCAGATTGACGGCTGCGGCGAATGGCGGACGTTCTGGAGCATCGTGCTGCCGCTGTCCAAGCCTGCACTGGCAACGGTCGGCTTGCTGATCGCGTTCCGGTACTGGAACGACTGGTATCTCGGCATGCTGTTCATCACGGATCGTGAGCTTCGTCCGCTGCAGTATCTCATGTATTCCATCATGGCAAACCTGGAGGAATTTGAACGAAATTTCCACATCACCGCGATCATGGGCGATATGTCCGCGACATTCCCGAGTGAGCCTGTCCGCATGGCAATGGCTGTTCTCGGGGTTGGCCCGATGCTGATCGTATTTCCATTCTTTCAGAAGTACTTCGTCCGCGGATTGGCTGTCGGCGCAGTCAAAGGCTAAAACATTGTTGCCCTTGCGGGAGCGCCCCGCTATAATAAAAACAAAAAGGAGAGCATGAAATGAAAAAAGTCATCGCATTGCTTCTGGCTGCGCTGATGCTGCTGGCCATGTTTGCCGGCTGCGCTAAGCAGGAAGCCGCCCCCAGCGCCACTGAAACCACCGATACCCAGTCAGACACCGCCCAGACCTCCGGCGAAGAAGCCGCTACAACGGACGAGATCGTCAAGCTGAAGCTCGTTACCCGCTGCGGTTCGTTTGAGGATCAGGATCTTGTGCAGGAAGAAATGAACAAGATTCTGCGTGAAAAAATCGGCGTTGAGATCGAGCTTGGCTTCATTGGCCTCGGCGATTACGATCAGAACGTCCAGACCATGATGGCTGGCGGCGACGATATTGACATCGTCTTTACCTCCAACTTTGCAAACGACTACTATTCCGCTGTCGCAAAGGGCGCGTTTCTGCCCCTGGATGATCTGCTGAAAGAATATGCGCCGCAGTCCTATGCGAACATCCCCGAGAAGTTCTGGGATGCCGTGCGTGTTGACGGGCAGATCTATGGCTTCATCAACTACCAGATCATCGCCAGTGAGAACGGCTTCATGGCGCGCAAGGATCTGCTGGACGCCTCTGGCTTTGATATCGACAGCGTCACAAAGCTCGAAGACATTGAGCCGTTCCTCGCCTATGCCAAAGAAGCTGCCGCAAGCTATATCCCGCTGGAAATGAGCAAAACCGGCATCTTCACCTATCTGAAAAACTACTATGGCTTTGACCAGATCGGCGCAGACAGCATGCCCGGCGCCGTCCGTTTCGGTGACGACAGCCTGACGGTTGTCAACATGTTTGCATCCGACGAGTTCGCCGCTTATTGTGAGCTGATGCGTGACTGGTATCTCAAGGGCTATTTTATCTCCGATGCCGCAACGTTCACTGCTGTTGCTGACCAGAGAAAGACCGGCCGTATCTCCTCCGCAATCAACCCGATCAAGCCGGGCGTTGAGGGTGAGCTTGCTGTCAACTACGCAAATGAGATGGCCGTCGTCGCGCTTGATACGCCCGTTGCCACCACCAAGGGCTGCACGAATACCATGAACGCAATCATGCGTACCTGCAAGCACCCGGAGAAAGCCATGCAGTTCCTGGAGCTGCTCAACACCGATGCAGAACTCAACAATCTCCTCAACTTCGGTATTGAAGGCAAGCACTATAACAAGATCTCCGAAAACCAGATCGAGCTGATTCCCGACAGCGGCTATGCCCCCAACCGCGCCTGGACGTTCGGCACCGCGTTCCTGTCCTACTATCTGCCCGGCCAGGACACGGATATCTGGGAACAGACCAAAGCGCTGAACGAGGAATCCGTTGCCGCGCCGACGCTGGGCTTTACGTTTGATTCCTCTGCTGTGCAGTCTGAGATGGCGCAGTGTGCCTCTGTCTATGAGGAATTTGCTCCCAGCCTCATTACCGGCTCCGTTGATCCCGTCGAGGTTCTGCCGCAGTTCTTGGAGAAGCTCGAAAAGGCCGGTGCCGACACAATTATCGCCGAAGAGCAGGCACAGATCAATGCCTGGCTTGCTTCAAAGTAATCTGTTCACCCAAACAATCCCCCTGCGTGGGAGCGGAACTGCCGTTCCGCTCCCGACTGACTTTTTATCGTGAGGTTTATCATGTACTTACAGAATAAAACGGTTCTGTTTCTTGGAGACAGCATCACAGAAGGCGTTGGCGTGTCTGCGCCCGAAAAAAACTATGTTTCCGTCTTTCGGGAGCTGAGCGGCGCGAACGTTGTCAACTATGGAGTCAGCGGAACACGCATCGCAAAAACCAGACATCCCTCAGAAGATGCCGGATGGGATCAATGTTTTCTGCTGCGCGCGGACGATATGCAGAAAGACGCGGATGTCGTCGTTGTGTTCGGCAGTACCAATGATTTTGGCCACGGCACCGCAGACCTTGGTACATTCGCATCCCGGGATGTGTACACATTTTATGGAGCGCTGCACCTGCTGTGCCGGAAGCTCCTGAGCCGATATCCGTGCGCAGAAATTGTCTTTCTGACTCCGCTCCATCGGGTCGGCGAAACGGATCCCTGCAATGAGCTTGGGCTGGAGCGGCCGCCGCTGGCTGAATATGCCGAAGCCATCCGCCGGGTCGTGGCATATTACGGACTTCCGGTGCTGGATCTGTTTCGCACGAGCGGGCTGCAGCCCGACGTTGCATGCATCCGGGAGCTGTATATGCCGGACGGCCTGCACCCATCGGATCCCGGCGCGGCGCGCATTGCGCAGCGGCTGTATGCGTTCCTCCAGTCACTGTGACGCAAGCGGCAGCGCAATCAAGCGCAGTATTTACGTGGCTGTCTGAGGCCTCCGCAAAAACGACTAAAAATCGAGGAATCAAATATGTGGAGTTTTGGATATTGGAATCGAAAAAACGCCAAACCGCAGCGGCCAAGACCGCAAAGCGGCGCAGCGCTGTACGCTTGGGTCTGGAAAGAGCAGTTCTGGGCGCTGGTGCAGCTGAATTTTATGGTGCTGCTCTGCTGCATTCCCGTTGTGACCGCCGCGCCTGCATTGTGTGCGATGAACCGTGTGCTTTACAATATGTTTGACGACCGGCCGCAGATGCTCTGGCAGGAATTCTGGAGTATTTTCAGGCGGGAATGGAAGCGCGCGCTTCTGGCTGCGCTCCCCATGGCGGCGGCAGCCGGCATTCTGATCTGGGCAGGCGGCTTCTTCCGCGCCGCGGCATACAGCGGCTGGTGGTCTTTTGCCGCGCTTCTGGGCCTGCTGCTCCTGATTTTCTATGGCGCTTACGCGCTGTCGATTCTGAGCTATGTCGATCTTTCTGTTGGGCAGAGTCTGAAAAACGCGGGGCTGATGCTCCTCGTGTGTGCGCGGCAGAATTTTCTGGTTTCCCTCCCGCTGCTTGCTGCTGCGGCTGTGCTTATGCTGCTCGCACCGCTGTCTGTGCCGGCGGCTGTCGTCCTGATTGTGCCGCTGTTTGGATATACATTGGCCGCCTGTACACACGCAGGTGTACGGAACTTCATGCTGACACAAGTGCAGGCATCTAATCAATAAGGAGAAACCGTAAGCAATGGAATTGATTCGCTGCACGACGATAGCAGAACTCGCAAAGGAATGTTCATCAGAAATACCCGTATAGGAAACCGCCGCCGCATTGCGCGGCGCCGTAAAGTGCCGAAGAAGCATTGTCTCATAGTATGCGTCAAACGTCCTGATACTTTTCTTCAAGCTCTCAGCCGTAATTTTCTGATGCAGGACAGACTGATCCAGTGTCAGTTTGAAATGAAGCACCGTTCCGGGGCAAATGCACTCGCGGCAAAGATTGATCTGATGAGTCTCACCGTTAACCAGCGCATCGGTTTTTCCGGCAAGCATCATGCAGGAATCTGCAACCGGAAGACTGTCTGAGATACTGATGCCCCGCAGAATGCTATTGACCGCGTCGTTGACCGCTCTGCCATCCCTGTCTCGTTTCAGTGCCAGTGTATAAAGATAATTTCCCTCCGGAAAGCCTTTGCGAGTATCGCCCAAAGCAGGCTGCGGTGCGGTGTCAGAAAGGATCATATCTGTCAAAATTGCCGTGCGCAGCGCACCTTTTACACTGCTGCCGGGAATATAGACGCGGCCATCCGCCCCTCTTACAAACGCATGGATCTCTTTGAGCGAATGATCCGCGTCAAGCGCATCTGCGGCGCAGATGTGATAGCGGCTGACCGCACGGATGTCATTCAGACTCAAGCAGCACTCCGCTGTTAAAAAGCGATAGAGGTCGGTCTGCGGTCCGAGCATGAAGCGTTCATATTTGTCTGCCAATCCGCGCTCCAAAAGCAGTTGAAAGAATTTCGTTTCGTCGAGCAGCATGACCTGATCCTGCGATATGCCTGCCATGCGCGAGGGCAAAAAAACATATTCCTTTTTTAAATATTCGTACTTCTGCGCTGGAAGTTCTGGCGAGACATAAAAGCAGTCGTATAGGCCCTTCAGTGGTTTGTTCATGTGTTGCACTTCCTGGCAGCAACACACATTACCACAGAACGGCGAAAATAGCCATACCTTTTCGTGTTATAAAACACCTTTCTCTACGAAATAATCCATTAGGCGATTGTTGAAGACTCGCTTAATATCCCTCAGTGCTGAAAGCGAGGAGTAATCAAAGGCATATAACTGTTTCTTATCATCTTCAGTAATTTCAATCTTTGCAAATTGATCAGAATACTTGGTTTTGGCCATCTCCAATAGCAAATCCAGAAATGCTGTCTTTTCTGCCGTTGTTGGTTCCTCAAATTCGCACACTAAATCAAAACGTGTCTGAAGCTCGGGAGGAATAACTTTTTTGTATTCTGCTTCGCTGAGAAGATTGGAAGTAAAGATAATAACATATCCATCCATGTCATATTCTCTTGCCATGGAGTCTGTAAAACGGCCTTCTTCCAGCAACTCCAGAAAGAATGAGAAAACTGGGCGAGTGGTCTTTTCAAACTCATCGCAAAGCAGTACGCCGACTTTGCTCTTTTGAATTTTTTCACTTAATTCTCCGTGATTACAGCCAATATAACCTGCCGGGCTGCCAATTAAACTATTCAACGCATCTTGACTACTGTAATTTTGGAAATTGATTTTAGCCAAATAACAATCATTTTGAAGTCCATTTGCAATCAATCTTGCGACCTCAGTTTTTCCAATACCGGATGCACCAAACAAAAAAATTGAAAGAACCTTTTGTTCCTTTGTTTTGTTTAAGGAAATAAAATTCTTTAAGGAATACCGTAGCCTGTCTTTGAAATATCTATGGCCTATCAAATTGTGATCAAATGCATCGATGAATGTCTCGAAACTCTCTCCGCTCAAGTCTGTAACTTTTGCAAGTTCGCCTTCTTCAGACTCTTTCTCTCCCAAACCGGATAAATCAGGAAGCAACTTGCAGACAGGCTCTTGTCCATCTAAAAACAACGGAAAATATTTCAACAACACATCAATCTGAGCGGTTTGTGCAATAACTCTGATATTTGGCATAGTACTAAGAAACTGTTCAAGTGCATAAATCAGGGCTTTATTGTCCTCAATCGCATATGAAACGGAAGTCAAATCCAATAGGGCCAATTTAGAAGAGTTATTGAATTCTTCGAATTCTTTTCGCAGCTCACCATTTGCACGAGAAAAAGTTGCAATCGGAATGTCATTCGTTTCTGCATATCGAATGATTCTGTCCAAATCCTGTGCGTTGTTGTATTTGTATATCTTTTGTCTGGGATACGGTTTAAATTCGTGTGTTTCTTCAGGGGTAGAGCCCTCCTCATCATTTGCCCCGAAATAGCATTCGTAATCAGAGAACAAAAGAGGCAGTAGCTCCATGGCGCTTTCTGCAATCGCTGCTTCTGCAATTACAACTGTATCCTCCGCTATACTGGTGAAATTTATATATGTCGTTTCTATATTGTTCTTATTGCTCAACAGAAAATGAACTAAAGCAGATATATCAATACAAACCTCAGAACAGGAATCGAGCATATCCTTTGTTTCTCCAAATATAAAGGCAAATACTTCTCTTTCTTCTTGGATTTTTCTCAATTCCTTAAGATTGCGGTAAGTAAACAAGGTATGGCCCATAGTTATTTCCTCCACAGTTTACTCAGCCAAATACCAAGATGGTTCCACCAGTGAAGTTTTGGAGTGGTAACTTCTTCCAACTTGAATGCAACATCTTGAATTATTGCCAGCGTGTCAACAAAATGATAGTCATCATCACTCGTTTTCGTTGCTGTGTCGTGTGATACAGGTTGTGTATTACTTTTGATTATTTTGCTGACGGCTACCTCCTGCTTTTCCTTACGAGCGCCTGCTTCTTGGAAATAAGTGAATGTATTTGAAGTAACAAATTCTTCGCCTACGATGCCTTTGTAGATGCCAACAATGGATACGTGACCAATAAGCAAATCGTTGATATTGTACTTATTCTCAAATTCTGATTGAATCTCCATAGGAATTTTAATGATGATTTCAGATACAGGTTTTTCCATACTTTCATCATATACAAGACCTTTCAAAATGTAGGCATAGTCTTGCAACATCGAACTGACCAGATTATTTACTTCCATACCTTCTACCCGCATACCCTTTAATGCATCACGACGTAGAATAAGGAATTGCCGTAGACTTTCTTCGTTTAGCAACTCTAATTTAACACGATCTACTTTTACAAGATCACCCTCTGCCGAGCTATCCAACACAGTCACAGATGCACACTGCTCAATGACCCTACGCAAAAGAATGGATTTGGTTGTCTTTACATCCAAGCTTTCCACTACTTTGGATGATGATGTAGAAGTTTCCCTCGCATCTGCAGAGATAGAGGCCTTAATTCCGTCCAGAAACTGTTTTGTACCTTGCGCTGAGAAGGATGATGTATATCCATATTGCTCTTCAAAACTACTTGATTTATCGGTTTCAATTTTAGTAAGGATAACATTGTTAATCATCATTGCAATTTCGTATACCTTACTAAAATTCAGATAGTAGATATTAAAATCATGTGATTTCTTTTTTTCAGATTGTTCCAAGGAATTCACCCCCTATGCGCTTAAAACTCCTGCGTTAGCGGCACCCAATGCTCATCAGCCATATCAGCGGCAAATGCTGTGTTGTTGATATAAAGCTGATTATCCTTATCCCGCACAAAGCCCCAATGAAGATTGTGCTTGGCGGCATAAGCCTTGAATGCATTGAACTTGTTCTCGATCTGACGGTCGATATTCTTATCCTGGCCCTTGATCTCACCGCCCTTAGTTTCGATAACCCAGACGGTGCCATCCTTCTTCATCACAATGTAGTCAGCGTAGAATAGCCACTGCTTCTGAATGCCATCCACATATACGATGGAGAAATACTGCTGACCAGTGTCGCCGTTTTTGTACACCCACTCGATGTCAGCTCGTCCTTCACAATGCTGCTCAAACAACATTTCACATGTACTCCGAACAAGACTGGTAGCAAAACCGGAAGTATACTCATGGTAGGCATTGGAGAGGTACTCTACTTCGTTCTTCACATTGGGGTCATAACGGAAGAAATCTTGTTCCGGAATATGGAATACGCTTTTCTTCGGATGCAGTTGAATGCTCATTTGAATAGCCATCTGTGCTGTAACTTCCCGGAATTCTTCTTTCAGTTTGTGTTGGTTATTGATAACGAAAGCATAGAATTCGGCTGTTTCCAGTGCAATCAGCTTCCGGCCAGGATTGCCGCTCTTGCGGAACAGCCGCTCCAGAATAGTTTTGACCTTGTTCTGTGCCATGCCAATGGAACTTTTAATGGCATCGATACTGTGCATGAGCTGCATGCCGTGCTTATGGGTATCGACGCGCTTATGGGTCATGATATAGTTATGGCTTTCCGTCAAGGCAGACGTGCGCACAAATTCACCCTGCAAAGCTTGTCCATGGATTTCCGCACCGAAGATATATCCGGCATCCGCCAGCAGCATCTGGTTTTGCTTCTTATCGCTGCCCAGATGGTACTTGGCAACCAATGCTTCGTGGATCTTAATCAGCACCTCGCGCTCACCCAGACCATCGAAGTCCATATCTCGGATTTCCTTTTCCAGAGTGAAGGTCTTACACTTATCCTTCAGGAACAGGCGGCGGGTTTCATAAGCCCTATCAATGCTGGACAGCAGACCAGCCTTGTATTTCTCGTCAAAGGTGTACACATAGCAGAAGTCCAGCAGATCATCTTCGTAGTGCTTTGCTTCAGGCATACGGCGTATGCGGCCAATGGTCTGAATTTCAAAACCCTCATTCATGCCTTCACGCAGCTTCACCAGAATCTTGGCACGAGGGCAGTCCCAGCCAGTGCTGATTGCCTGCTTCATCAGAAGGAATACCGGGATAGCATCATTCTCGGTGAGATTGTCGGGCAGATCCCGCTTGTCCTCGCTCATCCAAATGCTGACCATGCCATTGTCATAGGTATAGCCCATGCTTTCCAGCTTAGTTTCCACCGCACGGATGGTTTCCGGCTGACCATTGGGAAACTGGATCAGCACAAGAGGGCGAATGGCCTTGCCCAGTTCTTTGTACCGGGCAGCGATCTCCTTGCGTTTGGCATCTGCCAGATCCAAGAGACACTCATAATCATTGGTGATCTCCATACCATCCACCAGGCCCTCGTTCACATAGAGGGCCTTGGTAATCAGGCCAGCATTGATGACATCCACTTCATCAATCTCAAAATACTCATACCGCTTATTCTCCACAGCAGTGGCGCTGACACGGATGATATTTCTGGCTGAGAACGCATCAATGATGGTCTTTGCCTTTGCTGTGTTATTGGAGTGTTCCTCGTCGATGATGACGATAAATTCCATTCCTGCCCGGTGTGCTTCCGCAATCCGGTCAAAGAGGTTCTTCCTCTCGCTGTCACGGATGGCAGTGTTGCCTTTCTTAGTCACCAATTCCCAATTGATGAATGTGGTACTTTCGGCATCGAAACCATTCTGGAGGGCATCAAACAGATTTTGCGTATAGCGGTGGGGCGCAAATTTACTCATCTTCTGGCGGCTCTGTTCTTCCAGATCACCCTTACCGGGACACAGCCAGATAAAGGCGGTGCAGCTGTTGATCTTGGTCAGGTATTCTTCGATAAAATCGATCAGAATGATGGTCTTACCGGAGCCGGTGGGAGATTTTACGATGGTGGTCTGCTTGGAACGACTGTCCGTTACGATATCCAGCAGCTTGATGACCGCCTTTTCCTGAAAATCAAACAGATTGATGTTGATACCGTTTACCATGTTTCACCCACCTCCTTCAGTTCAAAGTTAAAGTAGTAATCGGGAATGGTGTGGATTTCCGCGCCGGCAAAGAGAGCATTCTGCTCCGTGGTGAACAGCACTTCCTTGGAGGCATAGATGGCCTTTACGCCCTCATATTTGCTCCAATGCGCCTGCAATTCATCGGCTTCCTCATCACTCATTACCATCAGATACTGGCTGCCGTCGATCTTGACACCATGCTCCAACTGGATCATTTCACGGATATGTTCCAGAAGGGTGCTGGACAGATATTCGTCATCCAGAGGAACAAAGTCAGTACGATAGCATTTTACATTTGCTGACAATCCATCCGAATAGGCACTACCGTCTGATCTTTGCCCGGTAATAACGGTTTTGATACGAGGATAGGTTACGGTCTCACAAATATCACCTTCATTATTGGTACAAAGAATGAATTGACGACTGCCACCATCATCCTCGTTAAGCTGCAGAACTGCGTGACCTGTAGTGCCACTACCTGCGAAGCAATCAAGCACAATAATATCCTTAGGCTGATTTGCAATGGTGAGCAGGTATTTGATTAGGTTTACAGGCTTTGCATAAGTAAAGCTTATGCCGAGTCTCTTCATTTCCGCAGCACTTTGTCTATTCTCAAATTCAGTAATAAAGTTAGACGGCACAACACCTTTATCTTGCTGTTCACTTAACCACAACTTGTTATAGATATTCCATGGACTTTGATTTCCATGTTCATCCACCAAGCCAGATGTCTTGGTTCGTTTGAATACGATGTTATTCTTCGCAAGTTCTGCTTTATACCTGGGATAAATCCACTTCCAAACCTTATCGCTGCCAGAGGGTAGAACAGTTTCTCCTTCTACAAGATTCGCAGGGAAATGTTCTCCGGGAGGGATTGCAAAGCTTCCGTCCGGACACTGAATATAGTATCTCTGATTGGGGCGTGCCTCAAGACTGGCTTTAAATAAACGCTCTTCACCATATACTTCGCCTACACGATTACCTTCAGTTTCAGTTTTACTATAAAACACATCGATCTGCTTCTGAGTCATTATAGCACGGAAATTCGGCAGTTCAGAAATGTTCCTTGCGTATGCAAGGATATAGTCAATATTGGGAGTATAGAATTTGCCTTTTGCTCCGCCAGACTTCATTTGACGAGAGAAAATTGTAATTCCGTTATCTTCTCCAAAAATCTCATCGCACAACAATTTTAGACTAGCAACTTCCTGTTCGCCAATGCTGATAAAGATGACACCAGTCTTGGAAAGCAATTCCCGCATACTGCGAAGACGCACAGCCATAAAAGAAATCCACTTAGAATGACGATATGCATCGTTTCCATCTACATATTGGTCGTCATATGTAAAGTCATTTCCTCCCGTGTTGTACGGGGGATCAATATAGATCACATCGATTTTTCCTTTATGAGTTTTCTCCAGCAACCGCAGGGAGTGGAGGTTGTCACCTTCCAAAATGAAGTTATAGCCCTGACCAGGTGCCGCAGTGATTTCCTGCTCCGGCACCTCCGTAAACACAGGAATATTATCCCGCATCATCACATCTACGGCTTCTTCATGCTGCTCCCACACAAGACCGTACTTCTTGGAGGTCAGCTCGCTCTCAATCTCACCCAGGGCGATGAGCATATCGTCATCGTCCCGGTGCTCGTCCTTTATCTTTTGCAAGAACGCTAACATACGTTCTCGTTTTAATTGCGAAAGGTTAGGCATTCTTATCCCTCCTGCGCAAGGCCAAGTATCTGCGCCATTTCTTTGTGGTTTTCATTTACTTTCTCCAGAAACAACGTATGCAAGCTGTCTAATGTCAGATCCAGTTTATCGATATTTCCATCTTGGGCATCACTGTTGACCAAAAGATAGAACTTATCGATTAAAGCTGCAAGTTTGCTCTGCACCTCCGGAGAAGCGGAACGATACACTTCGTTCAAATGCTCCATATCAGAGGAAAATAAGTCAGCAGCGATGATTGCGGTTCCAACGGCACAGTTTTCTTCTGTGTGAATTCCACATACACTTACACTATCCGTCCTGCTAACGTTTGTATAGAACGGCTCCGTAGTTGCCCTAATTCGAGCCACATCGCTAAAGCTAAGATGACTTCCGCACTTAGGACACTTATCTACATCATACTCATTGTTGGTAAAGTCTACACGGAAAGCCTTACCGCAGGAACGGCATTTTAATTCAATATACATATTAACCTCCACTTCGGTACGGGCATTATTCCGCAATGCGGTACTTCTGCTGTTTACCGGAGCCTTCCTTAATCAGGAGTCCTTTTTCGACCATATCCCGCAGAATCAAAATAGCGGTCGCCTGAGATACTTTCAACTCAGCTTCCACATCTTTGCGAATGATGTATCCTTGCTTTTCAGCCAGTCGGAGCAGCATTTCCTGCCGTTCTGCTTTATCATCGACCTTCAATGGGGCTGTCGCGGTTACGTCTTTTCGCGCACCTGCATAGTTGATGTTAGGTAGTGTAATTTTGAAGGCGTTATCTGTAACCTCAAACCGCGGCTTTACAGCGAAGTCAGCATAGCTTTCATTAATTTTTAGAATGCCAGTGCCGTAGGCTTCAATTAGTTTCAACCGATAAAATACATTGGCCAAATTTGGGTTACGGAGTGCAGATACACCGAGCATAATATCGTCAAAAGTAAGACCACGAACCAGACCACCAATAGTCACAAACTCAATGCGGTCATCGAAGATGCTGATTAGCGTGGAGCCGCTGAAGCTGTAATCACGATGGGTGATGGCGTTGAGCAATGCTTCGCGTAATGCTTCGCTGGGGTAATCTCGCCTGTCAATGCGTTCCAGCCCTTCAAATTCCGCATGGGTATGGTTGAACTGATCAATGTAGGAATAGGCATCCTCCAACTGCGTAAGCAAAGAGCCACTCAACTCCTTGCGATCACGGAACACGCTTTTCTTGCTGCCATCAAATACAGCCAGCTTGATGGTGTGAACGCATTGATCAGATAGCAACATACCAAGGTTGGTGTAGGTACCATCGGAGCCGATGATGTTCAGCGTGCGCTTCTGCTGATCTCCAAAAGGAAGACTACGCTTTGCAAAATAGCTTTCCGCTTTTTCAAAAGTCAACTGCTGATTAATGGAGCGGGCATCCTCGTAACGGTCACCGCTGGTCTCCTTAATCATATTCAATATGGCTGTCTCAGAAGATGGAACAGAGGATGCGCTCTGGCGAACATACACGCCCTCTGGGCGGATGCCCTTCCCTGCGAGGTAATAGGGACGGGCGGTACCTCGCTGCACTGTCAAAACCACGACAGGCTTTTCTTCGATGGTTTCGATGGCACACTCGGTAAACATGGTAACATCCGGACGAATGGAATCTCGAATCATATTTGTGATCCGAAGCATGACTGCATCGGTGTTTTCAATACCACGGACACTTCCATCATCATTCACGCCAATATAAATCTTTCCGCCATCCGTATTTGCAAAGGCAACTACAGCATATTTGATGTCGTCCACATATTCGCGCTTAAACTCTGTGGTCTTATTCTCAATCATAAAACGTTCTCCGTTCTAATAATCACTTCTAATAATTATTATAATGACTATCAGAAAGAAATCAAGAGCAAAAAGAATATGTTTTTGTATCATACTGTCGATTGCGCTACAATAGCAAAAAGGCTACTGCTATTGCGTTTACAATCACGTAATTTATCCATATACATGATATTTTCTTAGCAAGCTATAATCATGCTATACTTTTCCGGTTGAGTGCGCTATGATTTAGCAGGTGTTCAGCCGGTCACGACCGAAATATCTTTTAAAGCGTTGGAAAAGATGTCCTTCCCTTACGATATGGAGGGTCCTAAAAATCTTTCACCAAGGTGACATCACCTTTAGGTTCCATTGCGCAAGCGTGCAGGTTCAAGTCCTGTCGGGCGCACCAAAACTGGGAACAACCTATGATACAAAAACAGTCATCCAAATCGGGTGGCTGTTTTTGTATCTGGCCCGGAAACCATTGAAAACACTAGGGTTTTCGGCTTTGCGGATGCCGCGGCAGACGCTGCGCAGCCCGGTATTTCACAGCGGCGTGTGGGCGGCGAAAATGGCCGAAAAACCGGCTGCCGGGCTGCACCCTTTCGGAAATGGGCAAGGGGGCATGGCGCGACCGCGCCGTGGCCGTCCCCGACAAAATCAGCCCTCCGCGAAAAGGTTTTACTTTTTCGCGGAGGGCGTTTTTTCGTTTATCGGATGGTCAAAGCATCGAGGTCCAGCGTATCCGTATAACTCAGAAGATCGGGCTGCGTGGCGCTCAAGCCGCGGAGCAGGCATTTCAGCCGTTCCTTCCGCTGCTCACCGATGACGTTGTAGGCCAGCTCCATGATCTCCGGCTGAGCAGGGGTTTCGGCCGTTGCCTTGGCGCGGGTTTTGCGGGGGCGAGGCGCAGACCACTGTTCCGGCAGTACGCTTTCGTCGAGGTGGATTTCAAAGGTGATCTTGCCGTCCATGTGGGTGTTGAAATGGAAGTCGAGCATATCCAGCTCCTTGACCTCGTCGGGGATTTCGATGTTTGCATAGCGCTTGCGCTCTTCGCCGTTTACCATGAAGCAGACCGGAACCATGTCTCTGAGCTTTGCCGTGATTTTACCTGTTTTCATTGTAGTTACCTCCGAAAAATGATTTTGTTGTGTGAGTTCCTGGCTCGTGAGTCACAGCTTAACCATTTTCAGTGTGAAAGCAAGCCTCAAAACCAAAAATTTTCTCATTTTCCGGAAGAACACAGAGATGTAACTAGAATTTGCTTGCCAAACGGCGAAAAATCGTATATCATAGTGAACGGAATACAGAAGATCATCGTGAAGGGGCGCCCCTTCACGTCCGTAGGTACCTACGGACGAAACCCCACTGATAAGTTCATATTGTTAATACCGTAATACACGCCGATTCCGTACACCCTCGGGCAGGATAGGCAAACAGAAGCAGGCCGCAAGGCCGACACGAAACGGTGCTGTGCGCGTGAGGTCACACCGAAGCGGTTTTGACCGCCGGGACGAAAGTCCGCCATTGCAGGGATGACCTGTGAGAAGGCAGGATGTGGGCGCAGGGGGGATCCCCTATAACGCAAGTCAGAAGAACTGTATTACTCGCGGAAAACCGCGATTGTGTATTTGCAGCGGCGAGCGATTTCCTGTTGCAATGGGCGAAAAACCGCCCAACTGCCGCTGATTTCATGTTGAAATCGGCGCATTTTGTTTTTTGGACAAGGTGCGCCGCTTCAAGCCGGAATCGGATTTTATTTTGCCCCCTATATTGGTGGCCTGGTCTGCAAATGGGAACGGCAGACCGGGCCGCCGCTAAAAAAACTGATACTCCGGGCCTTTGCCCGGTTTCCTATGGCGAACCGCGCCGACAACTGAATAGCCACAACGGGAAAGAATACCTGCCTTTCCGGGGAAGTACGCGATGACGCAAGCGCCGAGCGTGCCAAGGGAGGACAGACGCGGTCAGAAGTGGGCGCAGGAACCGATACCGGCAGCGTGGTGTGAACGAAAATCGTATATTACGGCTTTTGCCGTGAAAATCGGCGCGGCTTTCTGCTTCCGGGCTGCGTCAGATCAAAATAGGAAGCAAAAATTTGTAAAGGAGAAGAACAAGCATGAAAGCAAAGAAAACTATTGCGCTCATCCTTGTGATGGTCATGGTCCTCGGACTGCTGACTGTCACAGCTTCCGCCACCCCTGCGGGATCGCTTAGCTCGCCGACCAACGGCATCAAGAGCATCACGATCAGCGGCGCGAATATCAACAACAATGAGGATCGCACCCTGACGGGCAGCAGTGCCCCGTATAACCTGACGTACAACGTCAAGCTGGCCAGCGGCACGGCTGATGGAACCGTCGTAACGGCGACGTTTGAAAAGGAAAATGCCTCGAATGAAAACCTTGTGGTTTCTTCCGCGAAGCCGAACTCGATCCTGAACGCGGTATCCCGCAAGCATATCAAGAAGCACGCCAGCCTGACCTACAACGCGACAGTGCAGAACGGCACAGCGACCATGACGGTCTATGTCTATCCTGACCTGTCCGACAGCGTCAAGACCTATGGTACTTACGTCATCAACTTCCAGCTGGCGGATGTCAACAACCCGATCACGGTCAACGGCACGCAGATTCGCTTTGGCGACCCCGCGTATCCCATGACCGAACCGGAGCGTTACATGAGCTTTGAAGCAGCTGGAACCAATGCGTATAATGCTGTCTATGCTGGCCCGACCGCTGGCTTTGTGCCGGATCTCTATTCTCTCTATCTGAAGTCCGATGCAGCGCTCACGCTCACCAGCAACAGCACGGACGTTGTGTTCCGTACCTATGATGCCAACGGCAACATGACCGAGAAAAATTCTGTCACCGGCACGTCCGGCGAGGGCTACTTCTCGACGGTTATTTATGCCAAGGCAGCCGGTTCGATTCAGGTCACTACCGCTGGCAGCACCACCGCTACCACCATCAACTTCAGCGCGCCGAACGACCCGTCTGCTGTCCATAATGCGCAGCTGCATCCGGAAGGCGCAACCGCCTATCTGCCCGGCCTGACACAGTATGCCAACCGCGGCGACTGGGGCAGCGTCAGCGCTGGCGGCGACAACCTTCTTGATCCTGCCAACAAGATCAAGGGCTATTATGGCTTTGCCGCGAACGGTTTCTCGCTCGGTTCTCTGGGCGGCTATGTCCAGTATGATTTCCACAGCAACCCCATTCGGAATCTGGACACCAACCCCTACGGCGTAGACTTCGTGATCTATGGCAATGCCTTTAACGGCAACCCGGAAGCTGCTGCGGTTCAGGTCTATGCGCAGGAAGTCCTTACGGATGACGGAAACGGCAACGTTACCTATGGCCCGTACAAGTGGTATGAGCTGGCCGGTTCGATGTATTATTCGGACAGCGCCGTCCGCAATGCAACTGTGTATTATACAAAGGACGATGCAGGACTCCATGCAGCCGTCAATGGCGTGACCCATTCGCAAGACCCGTTCACAACGGCTGCAACGTGGTTCCCGACCAAAGGCAGCATGAACCATGAAGCAACGTCCGGTATCAACGACGCGACAAACACCTATATCACGGAGTACACGGATACGACGCTGAAATTTACCGGTGTGACCAGCATCCCGGACAGCGACTCCAATACGGACTATGCGTTCGGCTATGCCGACGTGACCCCCGTGCCGAGCGTCAAGGACGGTACTCCGGTCAACCCGTATACGCCTTATACCTCCGACAAGGTCGGCGGCGACGGCTTTGACCTCGCTTGGGCGGTTGAGCTTGGCAGCATGAAGCCGGTAAAGATCAACAACGCAAAGTACGTCCGTATCTATTCTGCGGTTCTGTATAACACCGGCATTTTCGGTGAAACTTCTCCGGAAATCACGGGCATTTTCCGCGCAGTTGGTACGACAGGGTCGGCGGCAACATCTGATCTTATGTTGGTTTCTACTGCACTGATCCCCACTACAAACGGCGGATACCAAGAAGTTGATGCGGGCAGTTACAGAATCAGATCTACCGAAGAAAATGTTTATTTGAATGAAACGGCTGTTGATGCCTCCACTCCGTATCAGTTTACGGTTGAATCCGGAAAAACCTATCGAATTGTTACACAGAGCGGAACAGAAGCACCGTATATTACGGTAATCAAGGGTAAATAAATGGGGAAATGGTTTTTGGGCGATGCCGAAAGGCATCGCCCCTTTCATACTCGAAGCATTGCACTTGCACTTGCTATCTTAATTACATTTGGTCTTTTCTCACCATTATGTGTAGCAGCTACATCACCTTATGAAATTGATTCGGGCAATATTGTTGGCAGTCAGAACATTGGTACTCTAAACGGGTATAACCTGTACCTCGTAAATATTTCAAAGCAATATGACACGATCAAATTGCAGGAAGGTAATGACTCCAGCACAGGCGAATTAGTATCATTCTTGTACGGTGATGGAGATTATGATGGCATCACGGGCGGTTCCATCACAAGAAATTCGACCAATTTTGAAAAAACAGCGGCATATTTTCAAAAAGAAAAAAGCAATATTTCCGCTGTTACGTTTTCTGAGCAGTCAGATTACTTGCTGTGCAGGCTTACAGAATTTGATTGGGTAGTAACATTTATGCCTGTAACAGTAGGGTATATTCTGATAGCGTGGGAAAAAGCTGCGAGTGTTGATAAAACGGCCCTCGACACAAAGATTACTGAAGCCGAGAGCAAAAATGCCAGCAACTGCAAAACTGAGGACGACAGATATAACGCTGGAACAAAGGCAGTCAGTGAAAACGGCTTCTGGTCAGATTTCCAGACTGCGCTTACCAGCGCAGAATCGGTCAATAATAGTGCCGCTGCAACACAGGATCAGGTTGATTCTGCGCTGGAAACATTGACCGCAGCCATGGCGAATCTGATCCCGATTGGTCAGATCAACCCCACCAATCTCTATGAAACGATTGAACGGTGCAAAAAGTCTAACGACGATCTGAAGGGTTACAACGACAAGACCGTCAATGCTTACCGCACAGCACTGACCGAAGCAAATGCGTATCTGGACGCTCTGTTCCAGAAAGACGCCGAAACCGGCAAGGTTGAACCTACGACGGAGAACGTCGCAGGCAATCAGGGCAAGGCGGATGGATATGCCACAAAGCTGACCAATGCGTACAAAGAACTTGCCTCGGCGCTGGACAGATATGGCAGCGTATCGCTGGCACTGGACGCGATTCCGGCGCTCTGTGAGCTGGCAGACAAGGCAATCGGCAACACGGCGCTGGATGGGCGCGACACGCTGAAAACCAAGCGTGACGCTGCCTATGCCGTCTGGCAGGAGTATGTGGAAACGCAGCTGAATCTGAACGCCAGCGAGTACAGGGAAATCAGAACGGCATATCGGGAGCTGTTCGATGCCTACTATCTCGGCCTGACGAACACGGCGGACAGCATCACCGTGAACGTCCGCGTCACGGACAGCGCCAGCTTAAAGAAGCCGACCGGCTTCCCGCAGGGCGAATGGGCCAGCACGACATGGACGGGTTCTGTCACGCTGACGGGCGACCAGACGCTCGGTGCACTGGAAACGCAGCTTACCGACAAGGGCAAGCTCTACTATGGCGGTAAAATAGACAATTATGGCGCGGCAAGCTACGCCGCGATCATCAATGGTGTCTATCCCCACAGCTTACAGAGCTTCAATAGCTACTTCTCTGATGATTATTATGAGAACGGTACACGTGTCTACTACTCCGACCGCTATGTTCTGCACGACGGCGATATGGTAGAGCTTGCGCTGCTTCCGACACCGGAGGTTTCTTCCTATGCGGGCGCAGGAAATTCCCTGAATGAGAATTACACCATGCGCTATATGCAGACGGCACGGTTTGAGCAGGACGGCGAACCCGTCACCGGTACACTGACCGTCAATGAGGGCGAACCGCTGACGCTGCACGTTTCCCGTGCGTATGCGTCCTTGCAAAATTATACGGGCGAGTACAGCGCGTTCTCCGGCGCAGAGCTTTACGTTTCCCCGGAGAGTGCAAGCAGCACCGCCGCCACAGCTGGCGAGGCCGTTGCGCCGAGTCTTGACACCGGCTACCAGACCGATGCAAACGGCGACGTGACCGTCACGCTCTATGGCTCGGGCTGGGTGCATCTGTACGCCGCTGATCTGCGTGATGACAAGGGCTTCTGGGGCAATACCGACGTGTCTGGCGGCCCGCAGATCGAGGAGCTGCCGAGCATGACAGTCGGTGCTTCCGTCTGGATCTATGTGAACGCCAAATCCGGCGATGAACTGACCGCCGGTCTTGCCGCGCTCAAGCAGGAACTGGACGACAGCTATCAGGACGTTGACCGCACTCTGTTCACAGACGACGAGCTGAAGCAGATCGACGAAACCTACGCCGAAAAGTGCGAAGCTTTCCAGACTGTGACCAATCTGACCGACGCAAAGAACCTTGTGCGTGAGTTTGACGCACTGGTGGCGCAGCTGGAAAAGGCGCACAAGAACAGCGACTTCCCGAAGGAGACCAGCATTCAGAGCGCACTGAATTGTCTGCCCGATGATGTGCGCGACTTTACGCAGGGCTTTGCGGAGCGCTTCCGGTATCTCCAGAGCATGATCGACAGCGCAACGCAGCACCAGATCAACCAGATGACCACGGCGCAGAAAGCAAAGTATGAAAAGCTGAAAGAAGCCTATGGCGAAGATGGCACGAACCTTCCCGCTGAGGTCGATCCGACTGTGACGGTCAAGGTTATGGGCGACACGGATTACCAGAATGATTTCATCGTCGCCAACGACCGGAGCTATAACTATGTTCCGAGCGATTACGCGAATGCTGATTCCCGTGTCAATGTTCCTGGCTCGAAGGACAGCAGAATCCGCACCAGCGCGGCGCTCGGCGCGTTCGACGGCACGGATGGCTATCGTGTGCAGGAGGGCTCCTACTATCAGCTGATCATCGCCCGCAAGCTGGAAGGCGGCGCTTACGAGTGCAGCTACAACGCGACGGTCGTGAAGGTCGAGGTTGAGGACGAGGACGGCAACCCCATCGAGGGTGTCACGGTTCAGACTCCGAACTATACCGACGCGAACCCGGACAGCTCCAGAAGGCGCTTCTTCTACGAGCCGAGCTCGACCGGTTACGACGGCAAGGGCGAAAACGGTATGAAGGCGGCAATCATCACCTTTGACTGTGTCATGCCGCGCAATATCGTCGTCAAGGTCTATCTGGAAAAGGTAGCGACCCCGGACGAACTGACCAAGGCAAAAACGTCGCTCAAGAACGAGCTGACGACCGCGTATCAGGCGTATGTCAAATCGAATTATTCCAATACAAATTGGAACACGCTGGTCAAGGCGTACAATGACGGCATTGCCAACATCGGAAAAGCAGAGGATGTGACCACCGCCACTGCTGCAAAGACTGCGGCCCTTGAAGCGATGGCAGCTGTGGACGCGGACATGGCGCAGGATTATGGTACTGTGTACGTTACCATTGAGAACACGACCTTTACACACGATCTCTGGCCCACAGGCAAAACGTATTGGGAGGGTACGCCGATCAACCATTTTGAAGTGGGTTTGACGGCAGCCTCCACGATGATGACCTGCGTGGTAGACGCGCTCGATCAGCACGGCTGGTCACAGACCGGCGCGTCCAGCAACTACATCTCGTCGATCAACGGCCTGTCCGCTTTCGATGGCGGCTCCCAGTCCGGCTGGATGGGAACGCTGAACGACTGGTTCACCAACGAGGGCTTTGGTAACTTCTCGGTTGCCAACGGCAAGCTGGGCGACGGCGATGAAATCCGCATCATGTATACCAGAACCGGCTACGGCGAGGACCTCGGCGGCACATGGAGCAACCAGAACACCACCCTTGAAGCGCTTGACGTGACCAACGGCACGATCTTCCCGGATTTCACGTCCGGCACGATCGGCTCGACAAACGAGTACACCTTGCAGATCGACGATGAAAAGGCCGAAATCAAGATCACACCGACCGCCGCAAACAAGAACTTCCTTGTAAAGACCTTCCTCAACGAGCAGGTGACCAACAACACCGAGGGTGTCAGCTTCTATAAGCGGACGCAGACCATCCCCGTTGTCGCAGGCGACACCATCTATGTTGGATGTGGCGTGAAGGGCTGGCCAACCATGAACGCGCAGGCTGGCAACACGCAGACAGCGAACGGTACATGGTATGTTCTGAAAGTGGTCAATGCGCAGGTTGACGACGGCTCCGCATACGTCATGGGGCTGATCGACAAGTATTGCGTCAAAGTAGAAAGCTACAACTACAAGAGCATGGAAAACGGTCTGAGCATCACCAGAGCTGCCTATGAGGCGCTGAGTGAAACCAGCAAGCAGAACGTCACCAACTATCAGAAGCTCGTTGACGCAGAAAACGGCGTTGCCAGCTTCAAGAAAACCGCCGATCTGTCCGTAAAGATCGCCGCCCTGCCTTCCGTCTACCGCGCAACGCTGGAAGATGTGGAGCAGATCAAATCGGTGCAGGAGATTTATGAATCGCTGACGCAGGAGGAAAAAGACCGCCTGACCGTCAACGAGTACAATAAGCTCATGGCGCTGATTGAAAAAATCGACAGACTCAATCAGGCTGCGGCGGATAAGGTCATTGCTGACATTGCCGCAATCGGTCCGATTGATGAAATCACGCTGGAAAGCGCAAAGCAGATTCAGAAAGCGCGCGCTGGCTACGATGCACTGAACAAGTACGCACAGGATATTGTCGAGTGCGCTAAACCGGTCAACTATTACACGCTTCTTGATGCAGAAGTGAAGCTGAAAGAGCTGCAAGATGCCGCTGCCGAGCAGGAGCGCATCGACAGAGCTGCCGCCGCAGCGGTGGACAACCTGATTGATGCAATCGGAGAAGTCACGCTGAAAAGCAAGCAGGCCATCGAAACGGCCCGCGCCGCTTACGACAACCTGACTCCCACGCAAAAGACGTATGTGACGAAGCTGGATACGCTGACCGCCGCAGAAACCGCGTACAAGGCACTGGTTGACCGGAAAGCCGCTGACGATGTGATGGAAAAGATCAACGAAATCGGCAAAGTCACGCTGGAAAGCAAGACAGCTATCGAAGCTGCCCGCGCTGCGTATAACGCGCTGACGAACGATCAGAAGCTGCTGGTTGAAAACTATGATGTTTTGACCGCCGCAGAAGCAGAGCTTGCACGTCTGGAAGCCGAAGCCAAAGACAAAGCTGACCGCGAGGCTGCCGCGCAGGTGGACGAGATGATCGAGCGCCTGTTCCCCGTCACCCGATACAGTGGCCCGGCCATCCGCATGGCCCGCGCTGCGTATGAGGCGCTGACCGAGGATCAAAAGGCACTGGTGAAGCACTACGACGACCTCGTAAAGGCAGAAGCCGAGTTTGCGGCAATTCCGCCGATCACGCCCGTTGGCCCGTCGAAGCCCTCCAAGCCCTCGACACCCGATACCAGCAAGGACAACCTTCCGTTCACGGATGTGATTTTCGGAAGCTGGTACTATGACGGCGTGAAGTATGCTTGCGACAACGGTCTGATGAACGGCACGTCCGCGAACGCGTTCAGCCCGAACGCCGACACGACCCGCAGCATGATCGTCACGATCCTTGCCCGTATGGAGGGCGTCAATACCTCCGGCGGCGCAACGTGGTACGCCCGCGGCCGTGAATGGGCGATGGGCGCCGGCATTTCGGATGGTACGAATATGACCGGCAAGATCACCCGCGAACAGCTTGCCGCCATGCTCTACCGCTATGCGAAGCTGAAAGGCTATGATGTGTCTGCATCCGCTGACATTTCCGGCTACACAGACGCTTCCAGCGTCTCCGGCTGGTCGACCGACGCGATGCGCTGGGCTGTCAGTGCTGGCCTCATCCAGGGCAGCGGCAATGCGCTGACCCCGCAGGCCAACGCCTCCCGCGCGCAGATCGCCACGATCCTCATGCGCTTTGCGCAGAGCATCGCAAAGTAATCCCGCAAACGGTTTTTCCCGGAGGGGCGGATCATCCGCCCCTCCACTTTTATTGCAGAGGAGACGGACATGGAAGAAGCACGATTGACTGCGTATCTGTTCCAGAAGCTGCTGGACGCAGTTTTTCTGACAGAACACAACATGGCCCGGCAGCTCGGCCTGTCCTACAAGGTGCTGCGGCGGGTCCAGACGGCGCAGCGTATGACCCAGA